>PJTS01000061.1_pt1 | contig 110497 bp, 108 predicted proteins | sample 1512251 | NCBI WGS metagenome assembly PJTS01 (sample SAMN08177686, study PRJNA422409) | Soil metagenome, whole genome shotgun sequencing project. | isolation source: Soil (2) enriched on wood chips: alkali lignin treatment | place: USA: Madison | collected 2015-01-15 | reverse complement strand
CAAGCTCTGGTAATCCTTGCTAGAAAGCTCGCGCGGGTGGCATTCGCCCTGATGAAAAATCAGGACGAATATGTCACCAAAGGCGGGAAACTGGCTTGCTGAAAACCATAGAATCTCCCACATCTGTTTCGGGCCAATTACTCCTGCGCCAGATGGGTTGCAGCCTTGGGGCATGGCTGAAGATCAATGAAGAGCAGTCGCGCCCCCTCGATATCGAATGGAACAAACAAGGCGGACACAGGTGCCCTCACAGGAGTGACTGGCCCGAAACAGATGTGGGAGCGGGCTTGCCCCGCGAAGCGCCGCGCGGGCAGCGCTCGATCTCAACACCAACCAAAAACTCAAGCCATGCACCTGCAACCCCACAGAACCCAAACCCTGCGCCCGAAACTCAGCGCGGCTTCAAGTCCATGCGACGCAAATGGCAGGTCACTTCCTCACGGTCGTGGTACAGCTGCTTGCAGGCAATCGACACCTTGATCTTGCGCGCCTTGAACGTCGCCTCCATGCGGTCGAGCAGCCGGCGTACTTCGGCGTAGCGCTGCTTCATCGGCAGCTTCAGGTTGACCACCGCCTCACGGCACAGCCCCTCACCCAGCCAGGTCTCGATCAGCGAAGTGGTACGCGCCGGCTTCTCGACGATGTCACACACCATCCAGTCCACCGGCTGCTTCGGTTGCCAGGTGAAACCATCGGCCATCAGGTGCTGGACCAGCCCTGTGTCCATCAGGCTTTCGGCCATCGGCCCATTGTCGATGGCAGTCACCAGCATGCCCCGGCGCACCAGTTGGTAGGTCCAGCCACCCGGCGAAGCCCCCAGGTCGACACCGGTCATGTCATCGCCCAGGCGCTGTTCCCACTGCTCGCGCGGAATGAACTGGTGCCAGGCTTCTTCCAGCTTGAGGGTCGAGCGGCTGGGTGCCTCGCGGGGGAATTTCAAACGCGGGATGCCCATGGGCCACAGCGCGCTGTTGGTAGCAGGGGCAACGCCAGCGAACACCCGGCGGCCGCTGATGAAGGTGAGCAACAGGCGCGGGCGACTGGCGTCGTCGACCAGGCGGCCGGCCTTTTCCAGCGCCTTGCGCAGCGGCACCTCGAACTTGCGGCAGAAGGTGGACAATTCCTTGCCTTCGTTGCTGTCCAGCACTTCCAGCCACAGGCTGCCGAACACCGGGAACCCGGCCAGGTGCGCCAGCAGCACACTGATGCGGTCGCTTTCCGGCAGTTCGACATAACCGCCACGGGCCCACTGCCGCGGGAAAATCAGCTGGTTGAAGCGCAGTTCCCCCATCAAGCGCTCGGCACCGCCCTCCTCGCTACAGACGAACTCGGCACTGGCACTTTGCGGCTTGCCTTTGGCATAGCCGGCAACACCCAGACGGGCGGCATGTTCGCTGATTTCGGCGCACACCTCGCCCTCGAAACCGGGCCGGCAATGCATGAACAGGGTATTCATCTTTCACTCCACTACGGCTGGCGCGCCACAGGCGCCGGCAGGGCGGCGATGATAAAGGAAGATCGGAACCTGCGACACGCCCCGCCGGTCCAGAAAAGGGTCAGGTGGCGCAAAGCGGTCTAACCTGACCTTTCAGCCAGGTCCGTGCCGTGCGGACCGATACAGAGCGGTGCTACCGGCAAACCTTGCCAGGCACCGGCGCAGAAGGAGTTGGCAATGCCCTCGCTCGATAGCCTGAACACCCTCAGAACCCTCAAGGTCGGTGACCAGACCTACCATTACTTCAGCCTCACCGAGGCCGCCCGCCAGCTGGGCGACCTGCAGCGACTGCCCATGTCGCTGAAGGTGCTGCTGGAAAACCTGTTGCGCTGGGAAGATGGCAAGACCGTCACCGGCAAAGACCTGCGCGCCCTCGCCCAATGGCTGGGCGAACGGCGCTCCGACCGCGAGATCCAGTACCGCCCGGCACGGGTACTGATGCAAGACTTCACCGGTGTGCCTGCCGTGGTCGACCTGGCCGCCATGCGCGCCGCCATGGCCAAGGCCGGTGGCGACCCGCAGCGGATCAACCCGCTGTCACCGGTGGACCTGGTGATCGACCACTCGGTGATGGTCGACCGCTATGGCACGCCGCAGGCCTTCAGCGAGAACGTCGACATCGAAATGCAGCGTAACGGCGAACGTTACGCCTTTCTGCGCTGGGGCCAGAGCGCCTTCGACAACTTCCGCGTGGTGCCGCCGGGCACCGGTATCTGCCACCAGGTCAACCTGGAATACCTGGGCCGCACGGTCTGGACCCGTGAGGCCGATGGTCGCACCTACGCCTTCCCCGACACTCTGGTCGGTACCGATTCGCACACCACCATGATCAATGGCCTGGGCGTGCTCGGCTGGGGCGTGGGCGGCATCGAAGCGGAGGCAGCCATGCTCGGCCAACCGGTGTCGATGCTGATCCCCGAAGTGATCGGCTTCAAGCTGACCGGCAAGCTGCGCGAAGGCATCACCGCCACCGATCTGGTGCTGACAGTGACGCAGATGCTGCGCAAGAAGGGCGTGGTGGGCAAGTTCGTCGAGTTCTATGGCGATGGCCTGGCCGACCTGCCCTTGGCCGACCGTGCGACCATCGCCAACATGGCCCCGGAATATGGTGCCACCTGCGGCTTCTTCCCGGTCGACCAGGTAACCCTGGACTACCTGCGTTTGTCCGGCCGCCCCGAGGCAACCGTGCAACTGGTCGAACAGTACTGCAAAGCCCAGGGCTTGTGGCGGCTACCGGGTCAGGAGCCGCTGTTCAGTGACAGCCTGGCGTTGGACATGCACGAAGTCGAGGCCAGCCTGGCCGGGCCCAAGCGGCCGCAGGACAGGGTGGCCCTGGGCCAGGTCCGCCAGGCCTTCGACCACTTCATCGAACTGCAACCCAAACCGCTGGCCAGAGAAGTCGGCCGCCTGGAAAGCGAAGGTGGTGGCGGCGTGGCGGTGGGCAACGCCGACCAGGCCGGGGAGATCGACTACAGCCATCAAGGCCAGACCCACACCCTGCGCGATGGCGCGGTGGTGATCGCTGCAATTACCTCGTGCACCAATACCTCCAACCCCAGCGTGATGATGGCCGCCGGGCTGGTAGCGAAAAAGGCTCTGGAAAAAGGCCTGCAACGCAAACCCTGGGTCAAGAGCTCACTGGCGCCGGGCTCCAAGGTCGTCACCGACTACTTCAAGGCAGCTGGGCTCAGCACTTACCTCGACCAACTGGGTTTCGACCTGGTCGGCTATGGCTGCACGACCTGCATCGGCAACTCCGGCCCGCTTGATGAAGCGATCGAAAAGGCCATCGGCAGCGCCGACCTTACCGTGGCCTCGGTGTTGTCGGGCAACCGCAACTTCGAAGGCCGCGTGCACCCGCTTGTCAAGACCAACTGGCTGGCCTCGCCACCGCTGGTGGTGGCCTATGCCCTGGCCGGCAGCGTGCGCCTGGACCTGACCTGCGACCCGCTGGGCACCGGCAAGGACGGCCAGCCGGTGTACCTGCGCGACATCTGGCCCAGCCAGCAGGAAATTGCCGCTGCCGTGGCCAAGGTCGACACGGCGATGTTCCACAAGGAATACGCCGAAGTGTTTGCCGGCGATGCGCAGTGGCAGGCGATCGAGGTACCGCAGGCGGCCACCTACGTGTGGCAGGCCGACTCCACCTATATCCAGCACCCACCCTTCTTCGACAACATCGGCGGGCCACCCCCGCAAATCATCGACATCCAGGGTGCGCGAATCCTGGCGCTGCTGGGTGACTCGGTGACCACCGACCACATTTCCCCGGCCGGCAACATCAAGGCCGACAGCCCGGCCGGGCGCTACCTGCGCGAGCAGGGTGTGGAGCCTCGCGACTTCAACTCCTACGGCTCACGACGGGGTAACCATGAAGTGATGATGCGCGGCACCTTCGCCAACATCCGCATCCGCAACGAAATGCTGGCGGGCGAAGAAGGTGGCAACACCTTGCACGTGCCCAGCGGCGAGAAGCTGTCGATCTACGACGCGGCCATGCGCTACCAGCAGGCAGGCACCCCGTTGGTGGTGATCGCTGGCCAGGAGTATGGCACCGGTTCGAGCCGAGACTGGGCGGCCAAGGGCACCAACCTGCTGGGAGTCAAGGCGGTGCTGGCGGAAAGCTTCGAGCGCATTCACCGCTCCAACCTGGTAGGCATGGGTGTGCTGCCACTGCAGTTCAAGGCCGGATACAACCGCAAGCAACTGGGGCTGACCGGCAAGGAGCAGATCGATGTGCTGGGCTTGAATGGCGCGCAGATCCGCCCGGGCATGAGCCTGCCCTTACGCATCACCCGCGAGGATGGGCAGCAGGAGCAGATCGAGGTGCTGTGCCGGATCGATACCGTGAATGAAGTGGAGTACTTCAAGGCGGGGGGTATATTGCATTATGTGTTGCGCCAGCTGATAGCGGGCTGAGGCGAGTATGCTTCGGGCTGCTGTGCACGCCGCTCCTACAGGCGACGCGTAGCGGCCCGTTTCTGCTTACCCGAGAAGGACTACTCGTGCCCCGTTCCAACCTGTTCACCCTGCTCCTGCTGGCGCTCGGCTACACCCTCGCCCTGAGCCACGGCAACCTCGGCATCACCACCCTGCCCACCTTTCTCGCCCTGCTTGCAAGCGCCTTGCTCGCGCGCCGCCCCCAGCGCTGGCTACAAGCCCTCGGCCACACGTTGTTCATCCTCCTGGCCATCGCCCTGGCATTGCACTGGCTGCCCGGCTTCAACGCAGCCAAGGTCATCGACGGCGTTGTCCTCAGCCCTGGCGCCCTGCCCTTCACGATGTACCTGAACCTGGACAAACCGCTGATCGGCGCCTGGCTGCTGCTGGCCTGCCCTTGGCTGTTCCTGTGGCGCAGCCAAGGCCTGGCGACCAGCCTGCTGCTCGCCCTGCCCCTGACCCTGCTTGCCTGCCTGGGCGGCGGCTGGGCACTGGGCATGCTGGCCTGGGCCCCGAAATGGCCCGACCAGGCCTGGCTCTGGCTGCTGAACAACCTGCTGCTGGTAAGCCTGACCGAAGAGCTGTTGTTTCGCGGTTACATCCAGGCCGGCCTGCAACGGCTGCTGCGCCACCAAGGGCTGTCATTGCTCGTCGCCGCCTCGCTGTTCGGCCTGGCACACCTGGGGGCCGGCTGGCAATGGGTGTACCTGGCCACCCTTGCCGGTATCGGCTACGGCCTGGCGTACCGCTGGGGCGGCGTGGCGGCAGCGGTGCTCTGCCATTTCGGCCTGAACCTGGTGCACTTCACCCTGTTCAGCTATCCGATGCTGGCTCTTGGCTAGCCAATCGGTCATCATTCGACTTATCCGTCATTAAGCTGCAATAAGAACGCAATAATGACGCTAACTTGCGTGAACGTGCTCGCTGACTACCTCACACCAGATGATGGCTTACTGCCACAGGTCAAGCACTTTAAATATTCATTCAATAAAAGCAGCGGTTTGCCGATACCTGTCGAAAGCCCTGCGGACTATCAACCATGCGTAACAACCAGCCGATTACCCAGAGAGAACGGACTTTCCCTGCCCAGCAGCGGTTGATCTCCACCACCAATGCCAAAGGTGTGATCACTTACTGCAACGATGCCTTTATCGAGATCAGTGGTTTCACCCGCGATGAGCTGACCGGTGCACCGCACAACCTGGTACGCCACCCCGATGTGCCGCCTGCCGTGTTCGCCCATATGTGGCAAACCCTCAAGCAAGGCCAGCCGTGGATGGGCATCGTCAAGAACCGCTGCAAGTCCGGCGACCACTACTGGGTCAACGCCTATGTCACGCCGATCTTCGACAACAACCAGGTGGTCGGCTTCGAGTCGGTGCGGGTCAAGCCCACCGCCGAACAGATCCGCCGTGCAGAGGCGCTGTACCAGCGCATCAACCAGGGCAAACCACCAGTACCGCGCAGGGACAAGTGGCTACCGGTACTGCAGGACTGGCTGCCGTTCATCCTGATCAGCCAGGTAGGCTTCCTGATCGGCAACTGGCTGGGTCATTCCTGGGGCTTCGCCCTGGCCGCCGGGCTTTCCGTACCACTGGGCCTGCTGGGCCTGAGCTGGCAGCAGCGCGGCCTCAAGCGCCTGTTGCGCCTGGCCGAACAGACCACCTCCGACCCGCTGATCGCGCAGATGTACACCGACAGCCGTGGTGTGCAGGCGCGCCTGGAAATGGCCATGCTCAGCCAGGACGCGCGCATGAAAACCTGCCTGACTCGCCTGCAGGACAGCGCCGAACACCTCAGCGAACAGGCGCGCCAGTCTGACGCCCTGGCGCACATGAGCTCTTCGGGCCTGGAACGCCAGCGGGTGGAGACCGAGCAGGTTGCCGCTGCGGTCAACCAGATGGCCGCCACCACCCAGGAAGTTGCCAACCACGTGCAGCGCACCGCCGATGCCACCCAGGAAGCCAATCGCCTGACCAGCCAGGGCAGGCAGATTGCCGGTGAAACCCGCGAGGCCATCGAGCGCCTGTCGGCGGCGGTGGGCGAGACCGGCCAGACAGTGACGCAACTGGCCAAGGACAGCGACGAGATTGGTGGCGTGGTCGATGTGATCAAGGGCATCGCCGACCAGACCAACCTGCTGGCACTCAACGCCGCCATCGAAGCGGCACGTGCCGGTGAAATGGGCCGAGGCTTTGCCGTGGTGGCCGACGAAGTGCGCCAGCTGGCCCAGCGCACCGCCGAGTCCACCGGGCAGATCCACAGCCTGATCGCCAAGCTGCAACAAACCGCCAGTAATGCCGTGCTGACCATGGAAACCGGCCATCGCCAGGCGCAGGAAGGCGTCGACCGTGTTATGCAGGCAGACGAGGCGTTGGTGGGCATCAGCGAAGCGGTGGCCAACATCACCGATATGGCCACCCAGATTGCCGCGGCGACCGAGGAGCAGACTGCAGTGGCTGACGAAATCAGCCGCAACATCACCACCATCGCCGAACTGGCCGACCAGACCGCAGAACAGGCGCAGCACTCGGCGCTGCTCAGCGAAGAGCTGACCAGCACGGCGGGTACCCAGTATTCGCTGGTAGAGCGCTTCAACCGCTAGGGCCCTGCGCGCGCCACAGGCACACGCTATCCCCTGTGGGAGCGGCCTTGTGTCGCGAAAGGGCCGCGAAGCGGCCCCTGGATTTCAGCGTCAATGCAAAAAAATGCCAGGGCTGCCATGCAGCCCTTTCGCGACGCAAGGCCGCTCCCACCCCTACGGTGCTACCAGTCCAGCTGCAAGCGGCTCTCGAAATAGCGCTCTTCCCCACTCAGCGGGTCTGCAAAGCGCAGGCTCTGCGCCAGCAACTTCAGCGGCCGCTGGTAGTCGTCCTCGTCGTTGAGCAGCTGCGGATAGAACGGGTCATTGCAGATCCCCGCCCCCAATGATGCCATGTGCACTCGCAACTGATGGGTCTTGCCGGTCACCGGCGACAGCCCGTAACGCCACAGCTCGCCGTTCTTTTCCAGCACTTCGGCCAGGGTTTCGCTGTTGGCCTCCCCCTCTACCTCATGCATGCGAAAAAACGGCTCGCCATGCACCAGGCGGCTTTTGTGCACCAGCGGGAAATCATGCTGCGGCATGGCCGCAGCAATGGCCTGGTAGCGTTTGTCGATGCGTCGCTCGGGAAATAGCCGCTGGTAAGCGCTGCGGCTCTGCGGGTTGGCGGAAAACAGCACAAGCCCGGCGGTATGCCGGTCGATACGGTGCAACGGCACCAGGTGTGGGTTGCCCAGCCGGCGTATCAGACGGCGTAGCAAGGTCTGTTCGACATATTCACCCGTCGGCGTCACTGGCAGAAAATGCGGCTTGTCAGCTACCACCAGGTGCTCATCCACATGCAGCACCGCCTCCTGTACCGGGATCGGCCGCTCATTCGGCACTTCGCGGAAGTAGTGCAAACGCATGCCGCGCTTGTAAGGCAACTCGGCCGCAATCGGTCGCCCCTCGGCATCCAGCACGCGGCCACGGGCAAAGCGGTCGGCCCATTGGGACCGGTCGATGGCCTTGAAATGATCGCACAGGCAGTCGAGCACCGTGGACCAGTTACCGGGTGGCAGGCACACCGTGCTGGCTTGCTGGCGGGCGGGGTCGAAAGGCGTGGTCATGGCAAGGCTCGAAACGTTCACGGCCGCGCATTATCCCCCAAGCCCGCGCCCTCAACCAGCCTGGGCCATCGCCTCACTGCGCTCCCTGAGCCAGCGCAATACCTGCACGGGCTCCCAGCGACCCGGGTCATAGAGGGCATACAGCATCCCCTCGTAACCCACCACATCCAGCCCACGGTGGTAGCCGGCGCGCTGGAACAAGGCCTCGATCTCGGCGAAGCAGGTATTGAAGTGGACCTTGCCGAACGGCGTGCGGTCGTCGGTCACCAGGCCTTCGAGGCGCAGTTCCAGAACGGCGTCGGCCACCCGTTCGACGGGCATGCGGTTGACGCTGTACTTGAGTTGCTCGACATTGAGCATGGCTTCACCCTGATACTGTATTTATGTACAGCATACGAACATCCCCTTGCCGTCGTCAATGCGCTTCATTGCAGCCCTGGCAGGTAGCCGCTGCCTTTGCGAATGGTCAACACCTGTCGCCGCGGCGTGTCGCGCGTTACCGACAGGTGCACCCACCTGTCGAATTCCAGGATGAGTTGATCGAAGGGCACGGCACTTTCACTGATCCGCCGCACGGTTTCCCGCGGGCTGACTTCGATCACCGTGAAGTCTGCTGCCAACCCCTGGATATGCTGGCTAGTCGAGGCACCGCCAATCGCCCGGTTGACCTGCTCACTGCGGTAACCGCTGCTGACGATGATTGGCGCATCGAACAGTGCGCGCACCTGTTCCAGCGCACAACACAGCAGTTGCAGATTGGCCCTGGCTTCAGGAGGTGGTGTGTTATCGAATCCGTCCCTGGCAGCGAGTTGGGAAACGATCATTTCATCAAGCGTGAAATGCGGGGTGATCAACATGGCGAGGCTCCCGATGACTAAATGTGGCACCGGATCATCAGCTCACATTCATCACCTTGGAGCAGGGTTTCAGCTCCTCTGGAGCCATTACTGCGCGAGAAATGTCACCACCTGTTCGGCATCGAACGGCCAGTGCAGTTCGGCGCCATTGTCACAGCGACGCAGCACCGGAATGATCAGTCCATAGCGTTCGAACAGGGCCTCGTTCTCGGCAATATCGACCAGTTCCACCAGCAGGCCATGATCGACGAAGGGCATCAGCACGGCCTCGGCCACTTCACACAGGTGGCAACCAAGGGTACCGAACAGTTGGCATTCAGGCAGCATGGGGGCAAGTCCGGTTTGGCAGGGAGAAAGCCTATTCTAGGTCCGTCCTGCCCACCCTGCACCTGACCTGGCTCAATCCTGGCTGGTGGCGCCGATCCGGTGCAGCGACAGGTCCGCCCCCTGGAACTCCTGCTCATGGCTCAAGCGCAGGCCATGCAGCGCACGGATCGTGCCGTAGATGGCGAAACCACCGGCCAACGCAACCAGCACGCCCATCAGGCTGCCCAGCAACTGGCTGAGCAGGCTGACACCGCCCATGCCGCCCAGGGCCACCTGGCCGAACACGCCGCAGGCAATGCCCCCCCATACACCGCACAGCCCATGCAACGGCCATACGCCCAGCACATCGTCGATCTTCCAGCGGTTCTGCGCCGCGGTGAAGGTCCAGACGAACAGCGCACCCGCCACCAGACCGGTCGCCAGCGCACCGATCGGGTGCATCAGATCGGAGCCGGCACACACTGCCACCAGCCCGGCCAGCGGCCCGTTATGCAGGAAGCCCGGGTCGTTACGCCCGGCCAGCAAGGCCGACAGGGTGCCACCGACCATGGCCATCAGTGAATTGATCGCCACCAGGCCGCTGACACCCTGCAGAGTCTGGGCACTCATGACATTGAAGCCGAACCAGCCGACGATCAGGATCCACGACCCCTAGGCCAGGAAGGGAATGCTCGAAGGCGCAAACGCCACCAGCCGGCCATCGCGGTAGCGCCCACGGCGTGCGCCCAGTAGCAGCACCGCAGCCAGCGCCAGCCAGCCGCCCATGGCATGCACCACCACCGAGCCGGCAAAGTCATGGAACGGCGCGCCAAAGCGCGCCTGCAACCAGGCCTGTACGCCCAGGTTGCCGTTCCACACCACACCCTCGAAGAACGGGTAGATGAACGCCACGATCAACGCCGTGGCACACAACTGGGGCACGAAGCGCGCCCGCTCGGCGATGCCTCCGGAGATGATCGCGGGGATCGCCGCAGCGAAGGTTAGCAGGAAGAAGCACTTGACCAGCGCATAGCCATGGTCGGCCGCCAGCGCCGCCGCTGGCTGGAAGAAGGTAACCCCATAGGCGATCCAGTAGCCGATGAAAAAGTACACCAACGCCGAGATGGCGAAGTCGCTGAGGATCTTGGACAAGGCGTTGACCTGGTTCTTGTGGCGCACCGTGCCCACTTCGAGAAACGCGAAGCCGGCATGCATGGCCAACACCAGGATGGCGCCCATGAGAATGAACAGGGTGTTGGAACCGTGGACCAGGGAGTCCATCTCGCTGTGCATGTTTTCCATGAAATAGGCAGACCTGCTGAAAAAGGCACCAGGACAGTTCAAGAACCTGCATCCCTGCACCGGATCGGTGCCAACCCCCTGCCCTGCTTCAGTGACCCGGGCGGAGCCTGCGTGGTTTTTTCTTGGGTTTGTCGTGGATTGGGTTAAGGTTTATTGGTATCCGCTGCGCTGGCGCCCTGAATCGGCGCAATACCCGCCTGGGGCGCCCCGCAACGTGGCAAAGCCTTAGCAAGGCCCATACCAGCGCCGGCACTTGAACCTTCCGCGCGTGCTATCACTCGAACTACCAACACTCATCGACAGGGAGACACCCATGGCCAGCAAATCGGCAAAGACTGCACAAGAGATACTGATGGCTGACTTCCAGGCACTGGTCCGCGATACCGAGAAGTTGCTGGCCGACACCGCCAACCTGGCCGGTGACCAGGCTGACGAGCTGCGTGAGCAGATCCACGACCGCCTGGTCCAGGCCCGCGAAACCCTGCAACTGACCCAGGACTCGGTACGTGAACGCGGCCAGGCCGCGCTGGGCAGTGCCGAGCAGTACGTGCAGGAAAAACCGTGGCAGGCGATCGGCATTGCCGCTGGCGTAGGCCTGTTGATCGGCCTTCTGGCCAACCGGCGCTAAGGGGTTCCCATGGAGAATGACGCCAACGGCGCCAGCGCCTCGGGCAAGCGTCTGGGCGCGGCCGCGCTGGGGCTGCTGCACAGCCATATCGAACTGTTCGGCATCGAGTTGCAGGAGCAGAAGGGCCGCACCTTGAGCCTGCTGCTGTTCGCCGGCCTGGCCCTGGTATTCGCCCTGCTGCTGCTGACGGCTCTGTCCGGGCTGTTGCTGGTGCTGTTGTGGGACAGTTATCGCCTGGCCGGTATCATCGGCCTGTGCGTGTTCTACGGCATCGCCGCGCTGTACTGCGGGTTACGCCTGAAGGCAGCGGTGTTCGACGAATCGTCGCCCTTCGGCGCCACCCTCGAGGAACTCGCCAAGGACCGGGAGCGCCTGTTGCCATGAGCCTGCCAGAACTGCCAAACACCCGTAACCCGCGCGAACTGCGCAAGGCGCTGCTGCGTCTGCGCATGGAAATGCACCGCCAGGAAATCCGCCACGAGTCCGCGCAACTGCTGGAGCCGCTGCGCCGCGTGCGCGGCATGGGCAGCTCGCTGCACGACGGGCTGGGTATCAAGCATGCGCCGCTGTGGGGGATTGGCGCCGTGGTGGCGCTGGGCTTCCTTACCGGCAAGGGCGTGCGCAGCGGCAACCTGGCGCGGCTGTTGCGCCTGGGCACCAGCCTGCTGCCGCTGCTACGCCTGTACCTGCAAGGCAGCCGCCGCCCCTGACCATCGCGATCCTTGTAGGAGCAGCCTTGTGCTGCGAAGAGGCCGGGAGCGGCGAGGAATTTGTATCGATCAAACGGACCTCTTCGCAGCACATGGCTGCTCCTACAGGATATGCTGCTGCCTTCGACCTACAGGAGACCGCGCCTTGGACTGGCACACCCTGCTCACCCGCGAACGCCTGGGCAAAGCCCTGTACAGCGCCGATGAACTCGGGCGCAGCCCCTTCCACAAAGACCACGACCGCATCATCTTCTCCGGTGCCTTCCGCCGTCTCGGGCGCAAGACCCAGGTGCACCCGGTGTCCAGCAACGACCATATCCACACACGCCTGACCCACTCGCTGGAAGTGAGCTGTGTCGGGCGCTCGCTGGGCATGCGCGTCGGCGAAACCCTGCGCGACAGCCTGCCGGACTGGTGCGCCCCCAGCGACCTGGGGATGATCGTGCAGTCAGCGTGCCTGGCCCACGACATCGGCAACCCACCGTTCGGCCACTCTGGCGAAGACGCCATCCGCCACTGGTTCCAACAGGCCGCCGGGCGCGGCTGGCTGGACGACATGAGCGACGATGAGCGGGCCGACTTCCTCAACTTCGAAGGCAACGCCCAGGGCTTTCGCGTACTCACCCAACTGGAGTACCACCAGTTCGACGGCGGTACCCGGCTGACCTATGCCACCCTCGGCACCTACCTGAAGTACCCGTGGAGCGCGCGCCACGCCGACGCCCTGGGCTACAAGAAGCACAAGTTCGGCAGTTACCAGAGCGAACTGCCGCTGCTCGAGCAAATCGCCCGCAAGCTCGGCCTGCCGCAACTGGAACACCAGCGCTGGGCACGCCACCCGCTGGTCTACCTGATGGAAGCCGCCGATGACATCTGCTATGCGCTGATCGACCTGGAGGACGGCCTGGAAATGGAGCTGCTGCAATACGCCGAAGTCGAAGCGCTGCTGCTCGACCTTGTCGGCGATGACCTGCCGGAAACCTACCGCCAGCTCGGCCCCGGCGACTCACGGCGGCGCAAGCTGGCTATTCTGCGCGGCAAGGCCATCGAGCACCTGACCAACGCTGCCGCCCGCGCCTTCGTCGAGCAGCAGCAGGCCTTGCTGGCCGGGCAACTGGCGGGCGACCTGGTCGAACACATGCACGGCCCGGCCAAGCGCTGCGTGCTTCAGGCCAAGGACATGGCACGCAACAAGATCTTCCAGGACAAGCGCAAGACCCTGCACGAGATCGGCGCCTACACCACCCTGGAGATTCTGCTGAACACCTTCTGTGGTGCCGCCCTCGAACAGCACGGTGGGCGTACGCCCTCGTTCAAGAGCCGCAGGGTACTGGACCTGATCGGCAACAATGCTCCCGATCCGCACGGCTCGCTGCACAATGCCTTCCTGCGCATGATCGACTTCATCGCCGGAATGACCGACAGCTATGCCAGCGAAATGGCCCGGGAAATGACCGGGCGCTCCAGTCCAACCTGAGCCCTGCCCCGGGGCATCGCCCGGGGCTGCAGCGCATGTTGTAGGAAACTTCCTACATATACTGGTAGTAAATTAAACGGTATGAATAGCAATTGATGAAAAGTTACCAATCACGCTTTGACATCGAGTTAAACGCGCCTATTTCGTAGCCCGTTTTGTTTTATCTTGTAAGCCATTTCCCATATAGGGCTAATAGCCCTTCCTCGCCTGCCTGATGACTTTCAACTGCGATAAGGTGCCGCCTGTCACCCTCAATCGCTCGTAGGGAAGTTGAACATGCATTCCATATTTATTGTCGACGACCATCCCGTCATTCGCCTGGCCGTCCGTATGTTGCTGGAAAACCAGAATTACAAGATTGTCGGCGAGTCGGACAATGGCGTGGACGCCATGCAGATGATTCGCGAAACTGCCCCCGACCTGGTCATCCTCGACATCAGCATTCCTAAGCTGGACGGGCTGGAGGTGCTTGCTCGCTTCCAGGCCATGGCCCTGCCCCTGAAGGTATTGGTATTGACCGCGCAGTCTCCCGCATTGTTTGCCGTGCGCTGCATGCACTCGGGTGCTGCAGGCTACGTGTGCAAGCAGGAAGACCTGAGCGAACTGCTCAGTGCAATCAAGGCCGTGCTGGCCGGTTACAACTACTTCCCCAGCCAGGCAATAAAGCATGATCAGGCCGTAGATGCCGACCTGCAACTTTTCCGCCAGGTGAATGACCGCGAACTGATGGTGCTGCAACTCTTCGCCCAGGGCCGCAGCAACAAGGAAATTGCCAAGGGCATGTTCCTCAGCAGCAAGACCGTCAGTACCTACAAGAAGCGCCTCATGCACAAACTTCAGGCCAATACCCTGGTCGACCTGATCGAAATGGCCAAACGCAACGCGCTGGTCTGAGGCTAGTCATGGCGCGCCCAATCGTTCACCTGCTGCTCACCCTGCTCCTGTTCAGCGGCGTGGCACAGGCTACCCATCAAGAGGCCTCGTCCTATGCCTTGCTGGCACGGTCATCGACCAGGCCGGCACCGCCTGCGCTCACCAACGAACAACGGCAATGGCTCGAAAGCCGTCAGGAACTGGTACTGGGCACCTCGGCACCGGACTACCCACCGTTCGACATCACCAGTGGCGGTCGCGACTACCAAGGCCTTACCGCCGAGTACGCGAACCTGGTCGGCAAGGCCCTGCAGTTGCCCGTGCGGGTGCTGCGTTTTTCCAGCCGGCAAGCAGCGGTGGAGGCGCTGCGCAACGGTGATATCGACCTGCTTGGCAGCGCCAATGGCTATGAGGCGACCAGCGATGGCCTGGCACTGTCGCACCCCTATGCCATCGACCAACCGGTGCTGGTAACGCGCGAGGACGAAAGCCGGGCGCTGGACATGGGCCTGACCGGCATGCGCCTGGGCATGCTCTACCACTACCTGCCCCGGCAAGAGGTGAGCAACGCCTACCCCAAGGCCGAGCTGCTGGCCTTCGGCTCTTCCAGCCAGGCCCTGAATGCCGTGGCGTTCGGCCAGGCCGACGTGTTCATCGGCGATACCATTTCCACCCACTACCAGCTCAATCGCGGCCACCTGCCGCGCCTGCGCATGGCCAGTTTCGGCAAGCATGAAGCCATCGGCTTCGGTTTTGCCCTGCGCCACCAGGACAGGGTACTGATGGAGCTGGTGAACACCGTCCTGGACAGCCAGACCCCGGCCATACGCGCCAGTATCTTTAAGCGCTGGAGTGCCGGCAGCGACCTGCTGCTGACCGACCGCAGGCTGCAATTGACCGAAGCAGAAGAACAATGGCTGCAGGACCACCCGGTGATGCGCGTGGCGATCGATGAAACTGCTGCACCGGTTTCCTACTTCGATGGCTCGGGACATTTTCGCGGTATCACCGCCGACCTGCTCGAGCTCATTCGCCTGCGCACCGGCTTGCGTTTCGAAGTGCAGCGTTCCAGCGGCCTCGCCGACATGATCGCCCGCCTCAAGGATGGCCGCGCCGATGTCATCGCCGCACTGGCCACCGGCGGGGTGAGCGAAGAGGAACTGCAAATCAGCCGGCCCTACCTGGAAAGCGCCTATGTGCTGGTCAGCCGCAAGGACAAAAAGCCCTTCACCTCCCTGGAACAGCTGCAGGGGCATCGCATCGCCATTACCCGCTACAGTGCCATGGACGCCATGCTGTCGCGGCACTATCCGAGAATCGGTTGGGTCGAGACCGAAAGCGCATTCTATTCCATGGCGTTGCTCAACAGCGGTGCCGTCGATGCGGTGATCACCACCTTGATCGACGCCAACCACGCCCTGGCCGGCAACCCCGAACTGGTCATCCGAGCCACCGTCGGCAACGAACCCGCCAACTTCGCCATGGCGACCAGTGCCCCGTCACAGGCGCTGGTGTCGATCCTCGACAAGGCGCTGCTAAGCATCTCGCCGGAAGAACTGGGGGTCATAAACAACCGCTGGCGCGGCTTCAGCCTGCACGAGGATGGCAACGACCAAGGCTACCGCCGGCTGGCGATACAGGTGGTCCTGGGCACCGCCGTGCTGTTGCTGCTGGCCTTGCTTTGGAACGCTCGCCTGCGCCTGCAGATCCGCCAGCGGCAACGCGCCGAACGGGCGCTGAACGACCAGTTGGCGTTCATGCGTGCCTTGCTCAACGGCACGCCCCACCCCATGTACGTGCGTGACCGTGAGGGCCGCCTGCAAAGCTGCAACTACAGCTACCTGGAAGCCGTGCAGGCCCGCTCGGACGAGGTCATCGGCAAACACCTGGAGGGTAGCCTGTTCGCCGATTGCGAGCAGACCCGGCAGATCCACACCGATTACCTGAAGGTAATGGCCGAGGGTTCGCCGCTGATCATGGATCGGCCACTACGGATCAAAGGCCGGGAGATGACCATCTACCACTGGATTCTGCCGTACCGCGACTCACTGGGTGAGGTGCAGGGCATCATCGGTGGCTGGATCGACATCAGCGATCGTCGCCAGCTGGTCATGGAGCTGCGCCAGGCCAAGCAGCAGGCCGACGATGCCAACCGCGCCAAAAGCACGTTCCTGGCCACCATCAGCCACGAAATCCGTACCCCGATGAATGCAGTCATCGGCATGCTCGAGCTGGCAGTCAAGCGTGCCGACCAAGGCCGGGTAGACCGTGACGCGCTGGAACTGGCCCACCATTCGGCCAAGGACCTGCTGGGCCTGATCGGCGATATTCTCGACATCGTGCGCATCGAGTCCGGGCACTTGACCCTCGCCCCGGAGGCCGTCGATCTGGCAGCCCTGGTCGAATCGGTGGGGCGCATTTTCGAGGGCCAGGCGCGACAGAAAGGCCTGGCCCTGGAGGTGATGATCGCGCCAGCCGCACGATGCCATGCCCTGCTCGACCCCCTGCGCTTCAAACAGGTACTGTCCAACCTGGTGAGCAACGCCATCAAGTTCACCGAGCATGGCCAGGTGCGCATCTGCGTCGGCCTGGTGGAGGATGGCACAAGCCCCCCCGCAGTGCTGGAGCTGGAGGTGCGCGACAGTGGCATCGGCATCCATGCCGACGACCTGCAACGCCTGTTCAACCCGTTCATCCAGGCCAACCCGCATAGCCAGGGCGCTCGCGCGGGTACCGGCCTGGGCCTGGCCATCTGTCGCAACCTGTGCGAAATGATGGGAGGCAGCCTGACCATCAAGAGCCTGGAGGATGTCGGCACCCAGGTGCGCCTGAAAATGCCGCTGCAGCGGGTTGACGCCACAGCGCAACCGGCCACGCTGGTCGAGAACCTCGACGTGCCCGACCCACGGCTGAACGTGCTGGTCATCGACGACCACCCGGCCAACCTGCAACTGATGGCACAGCAGCTTGGATACCTGGGCCTGGAACACACCAGCGCCAGCGACGGTCGCGAAGGCCTGGCCACCTGGCGGGCGGGCGACTTCGATGTGCTGGTACTCGACTGCAACATGCCGCACATGAACGGCTACCAGTTGGCAACCGCCGTGCGTACCGAAGAACGCCATGGCAAGCGGCCGCGCTGCACCATTCTCGGCTACACCGCCAATGCGCAGCCGGAGGTACGCCGCAAGTGCCTGAGCGCCGGTATGGACGATTGCCTGCTCAAACCCATCAGCCTGGGCACGCTCAGCCAGCGCCTGGCCAGCATCCGCCCACGCTGCCAGCAAAAACGGCGGCGCAAGCTGTACCACCTGGACGGCCTGGCCGCAGTGGTCGGGCGTGACCCGAACGACCGCCAGCGCTTCCTGCAGGCCTTGCAGCAGAGCCTGCAAGCCGATCTGGCCACCTTGATGGCACTGGATCCGCAGCACGATGGCAGTGCCATTGCCGAACAGGCGCACAAGGTGCTAAGCGCCGCGCGGATGCTGGAAGCCCCCGAACTGATGGCGGCCTGCGAAGCCCTGGAGGCCAGCGGCTTGCCCACAGCCCAGTTACGCCTGCGGCGCCAGGCACTGGCACGGCATATGTGCCGGGTAGAACGTACCCTGGCCAAGGAACTGGCCACAGGTACCTCCACACAGGCAGGCAGCCAGGCGTGTTAACTGGTAGACTGCGCGCCGTTATTACCTAAGAGGATTGTTTCATGGCCACAAACCGCTCCCGTCGTCTGCGCAAGAAGCTGTGTGTCGACGAGTTTCAGGAATTGGGCTTCGAGCTGAACCTGGAATTCAAGGAAGATCTGGATGACCAGGCAATCGATGCTTTCCTCGACGCGTTCCTGGCAGAAGCCATGGACGCCAATGGCCTGGACTATGTAGGCGGTGACGATTTCGGCCTGGTGTGCTCGGTCAAGCGCGGCTCGGTCAGCGAAGAACAGCGTGCAGCCGTTGAAGCCTGGCTCAAGGGCCGCAGCGAACTGACCAAGATCGAAGTCAGCCCGCTGCTGGACGCCTGGTACCCGGAAAAGCCGATCAACAAGGCCGAGTAAGACCGGCCCGCCTCGATTGCTGAAAAGGCCACCCCTGAGGGTGGCCTTTTTTATTCAGCGTGGCGCATCGTCGCTGCGCTTGGGGCATAATGCGTATTCTTTCATCCTGGGGCCATCATCCCTTACAGCCCCAATGCCCTTTTCCCTCGCCGTAGGGTATTTAGTCATTATGATCAAAACGCTTCGTCCCCTCGTTCTTGCCGGCCTGCTGTTGCCTCTCGCCCTGCCCAGCCAGGCCGCCGCGGTCAATACCACGCTGCCTGCCAAAGTGCAGCAGGCCCTCAAGGCCAACAAGCTGCAGGATTCCGCCCTGTCGCTGGTGATGCTGCCACTGGACGGCCCCGGCACACCCACTGTGTTCAACGCCGATGTCTCGGTGAACCCGGCCTCGACCATGAAACTGGTCACCACCTATGCCGCCCTCGAACTGCTCGGCCCGACCTTCCAGTGGAAAACCGAGTTCTACACCGACGGCACCCTGAGCAACGGTGTACTCAACGGCAACCTGTACCTCAAAGGTGGCGGCGACCCGAAACTGAACATGGAAAAGCTGTGGCTGCTGATGCGTGACCTGCGCGCCAATGGCGTGCGCACCATCACCGGTGACCTGGTGCTGGACCGCAGCCACTTCGTGCAGCCCAACCTGCCGCAGTTCAACGACGACGGCGGCGATGAGAACAAGCCGTTCCTGGTCAAGCCCGACTCGCTGCTGGTAAACCTCAAGGCCCTGCGCTTCGTGGCCCGCAACGATGGCGGCAAGGTCACCATCGCAGTCGAGCCGCCGATTGCCAGCATCCGCATCGACAACCAGGTCAAGGCGGTGGCCTCCAAGCAGTGCTCGGGTGATGTGCGCTACAACCCGGTGCCGCAGGCCGATGGTATCAGCGTAACGGTCAGCGGCCAGCTGGGTGACGGCTGCAACTCGCAGACCTACCTGTCGCTGCTCGACCACCCAACCTACGCCGCCGGTGCCGTACGCGCGATCTGGGGCGAGCTGGGTGGCAGTATCCAGGGCGGCGACCGCTTCGAGAACGTGCCCAAGGGTGCGCGCCTGCTGGCACGTGCCTTCTCACCAGACCTGGTGGAAGTGATCCGCGACATCAACAAGTACAGCAACAACACCATGGCCCAGCAGCTGTTCCTGAGCCTTGGCGCGCAATTCCGCACCGATGCCGATGGTGACGACGCCCGCGCCGCCCAGCGTGTGGTACGCCAGTGGCTGGCGAAGAAGGGCATTACCGCGCCGCACCTGGTGATGGAAAACGGCTCCGGCCTGTCGCGCGCCGAGCGGGTAAGCACGCGGGAAATGGCCGCGATGCTGCAGGCCGCCTGGAAGAGCCCCTATGCTGCCGAGTTCATGAGCTCGATGCCGCTGGTGGGCATGGACGGCACCATGCGCAAGCGCCTGAAGCGCACCGCCATGACTGGTGAAGGGCACATCAAGACCGGCACGCTGAACACCGTGCGGGCGATTGCCGGCTTCAGCCGTGACAGCAACGGCCATACCTGGGCGGTGGCGGCGATCCTCAATGACCCGAAACCGTGGGGCGCCTCGCAAGTGCTCGACCAGGTGCTGCTGGACCTGTACCGCCAGCCGAAGCTGGCCGGCAGCACGGCAGCCAACTGATCGCCAGTCGGTACCGGCCCTTTCGCGGCTAAAGCCGCGAAAGGGCCGGTACCGACAATCGCGAACGCTCAAGCCAACTCCCCCTCCACCCGGTCCCGCCCGGCCTGCTTGGCCGCATACACCCCTGCATCAGCCCGCAACAACAGGGCATCTACCCCTTCCCCCGGTCGCCAGCTCGCTACACCAAAACTCGCGGTCACCTTGCCCACACCTTCCACCGGCAAATTGCGCACCCCTTGCCACAGCTCCAGCGCAAGCAGCCGCGCCTGCTCGGCATCGCTGCCCGGGCACAGCACCATGAATTCCTCGCCACCCAGCCGGCAGAACACATCGGTACGCCGCAAACGCTGGCCGATACGCTGGCACAGGCTGCGCAGCACATGGTCGCCGACGGCATGGCCGAAGCGGTCGTTGATGCGCTTGAAGTGATCGATGTCGAGCATGATCACTGCCAGCGCCAGGCCGTCGCGCCGGGATCGTTCCAGTTCGACCTTGAGCCGCTCCTGGAAGTAGCGGCGGTTATGGATTCCGGTCAGCGAATCGGTCACCGACAGCGCACGCAACTCTTCCTCCACACCCTTGAGGTCGGAGATGTCCGTCAGGTAGCCATGCCACAAGGTGCAGCCCTGCTCGCCCACCTCCGGCGTTGCCTCGCCACGCACCCAGCGTAGCCCGGCACGCGGCAGGCAGACCCGGTATTCTTCGCGCCAGGGCGACAGGTGTTCAGCCGAGTAACGCACAGACCGGCGCACACGCTCCAGGTCATCCGGGTGGATGCGCTCGAACGCCATCGTGGCGTCCTCGCGCAACTGCTGCAGGTCGACCTCGTAGATGTCGTAAAGGCCCATGCTGGCGTACGGAAAGCAGGAATGGCCGTTGCCATCCAGGCGGTACTGGTAGATACCCCCCGGCACCTCGGCACTGAGCTTTTCCAGAAGGCGGTCACGCGCCGCCAGCGCCTCATGCACCCGACGCCGCTCGGTGACATCGATGCAGATCGCCAGGTAACCAATCCACAACCCCTGTTCATCGAGCATGGCGGTAACCAGCATGTTGGCCACCAGTTGGCTGCCATCGGCGCGCAGCAAGGTCCACTCCACCGGCTCGGCGCCATGCTCCTGCACCGTTTCGGCGAACATGGCCTGGCCGCCTGCAATAGGCCGGCCGTAACGCAGGCTCAAGGCATGGGCACGCAGGCTCAACTCCTCGGGTAATACCAGGTCCTCCAGGCACAGCTGGCCGATCGCCTCGCTGGCCGGGTAACCGAGCATGCGCTCCGCGCCGGCATTGAAGGTGCTTACCACGCCCTTGAGGTTGGTGGCGATGATCGCCACCTGGGTCGCGGCATCCAGCACACTGCGCAGTTGGTTGTGGGTGCCACGCAGGGACTGCTCGCTGACCCGCAGCTCGGCGGTGCGCTGTTCGACCAGGGCCAAGGCACGCTTGCGCTGGCTGAACAGGCTGTAGAGCAAAACGCTGAGCAACAGGCTCAACAAGCCACCCAGCAGGCTTACCGCCAGCACCGCGGAGGAACGATTGGCCTGCATGAAAGCCAGGCTCGGCCGGATACTCAGCTGGAAGTGGTGGTCAGCCAGGTGCAACAGCTGGTTGCTGGCCAGCGGCAAGGGTGCGACCGGATTCTGCGAATCGAACATCACTTCGGGGCCATGCCGCCCGCTGGGGTCGACGATGCGCACCACCAGGTTGTCGTCTTCTGCCACCGGCCCGTCACTGACCAGCTCACGCATGCTCAGCAAGGCCATCACATAGCCCACTGCCGCACTGCGGGGGTTGGCATCGGAAAACACCGGCGCCACCATCAGCAGGCCACGCGCATCCGAGCTGGTATCGAACATGGCCAGTGGCTCGGACACCGCCATGCTGCCCGGCCCCAGCGCCCGCGCCAAAGCCGCCAGGGGTACTTCCTGGCCGGCGAGGTCCAGCCCATAGGGCAGCCCGGGCAATTCACCCGACTGGGTATAGCGTACCGGGAAGTAATGGTCACGCTGGGGGGATGGGTGCCACTGGCCTTGCGCATTCTGGTCGCGAATCACATAGCCCGAGCCGGAATGCATACTGGCCTGGTGCTCGAACTCGGCGCGTTGTGCTGCTTCGACACGCGGCGCCCAGGCGTAGGCCAGGGTCCGCTGCAGCAATGGCCGGGTGTAGCCGTCAAACTCGTGTTGGGTGATTTCGTTGGAAAAGCTGAAAAACCGCCGCAGCCCGTCCAGGCGCTGCTGCTGTTCGTCAAACCGCTCGGCGATACGGCTGAAACGTTCACTTGCCAGCAGGTCGAAGCGCTGGCGCAGTTGCTGCTTGTAGAAGGTTTGCGTGGCAAGCGCCAGGACGACCGTCAGCAGGCCGCCCGCGAGCAGAGCGACCAGCGCCACCGCCCAGGCGGACACAATCTCTGCGCACAGGCCAAGCAACCGCGCACGCACGCCACCCTTCGACATACACCCATCTCGTCACGTCAGCGTCCTGCGGATTATCTTGCCCTGCCCTCAGTTATAGCTATTGGCCATTAGCCACGCAATGTACCTCGTCGCCTTAACGAAGCTGCAAACGCCAGGCTCGATGGATACGGTTATTGCGGGCGAAGTCCGGGTCCAGGGTCTGGGCCGTGATTTCCTCCACCGCGTAACGCGCCATCAGGTGCTCGTCCAGCTGGAACTTGCGGAAGTTGTTGGAGAAGTACAGCACGCCACCCGGCGCCAGGCGGGCCATGGCCAAGTCCAGCAACTGCACGTGGTCACGTTGCACGTCGAACACGCCTTCCATGCGCTTGGAGTTGGAGAAGGTCGGCGGGTCGATGAAGATCAGGTCGTAGCTTTCGCGGTTGCCTTCCAGCCAGGCCATCACATCGCCCTGCTCCAGGCGGTTGCGCTCGGAGAAACCATTGAGCGCCAGGTTGCGCCGCGCCCAGTCCAGGTAGGTTTTCGACAGGTCGACGCTGGTGGTGCTGCGCGCGCCGCCCTTGGCCGCATGCACGGTGGCCGTGGCGGTGTAGCAGAACAGGTTGAGGAAGCGCTTGCCGGCGGCCTCGCGCTGGATGCGCATGCGCATCGGGCGATGGTCTAGGAACAATCCGGTATCGAGGTAGTCGGTGAGGTTGACCAGCAACTTGACGCCGCCTTCGCTCACTTCCTGGAAGCGGCCTTCGGTAGCCTGACGCTCGTACTGGCGTGTGCCGCTCTGCCGCTCGCGACGCTTGAGCACCACACGCTGCGGCGAAATGCCCAGGGCCTGCGGGATGGCTGCCAGCGCATCGAGCAGGCGCGCCTGGGCCTTGTCCGGGTCGACCGAACGTGGCGCGGCATATTCCTGCACGTGCACCCAGTCCTGGTACAGGTCGACCGCCAGGGCATACTCAGGCATGTCGGCATCGTACAGGCGGTAGCAATCGATCTGCTCGCGGCGGGCCCACTTGCCCAGTTGCTTGAGGTTTTTCTGCAGACGGTTGGCGAACATCTGCGCCCCTTCCGACAAGCGCGCCGGCTCGCTCGCCTGCGCAGTCTGCTGGCGGATTTCCTCGCCTTCAGGCTGCGCCTCACGGCGCTCGCCGGTGACGAACTGGTCAGGCTGCACCTTGAACAACAGCAGCTTGCACGGCAAGGCGCCGTTCCAGAACGCGTACTGCTTGTGGCTGCGAATGCCCATGCGCTTGCCCAACTGCGGCGCGCCGGTGAACACCGCCGCCTCCCAGCCCATGCAGGCCTGGCGCAGGCGCTCGCCGAGGTTCTGGTAGAGGTACAGCAGACTGGCTTCGTCGCCCAGGCGCTCGCCATAGGGCGGGTTGCTGATGACCAGGCCTTTCTGGTTCTGGTCCGGGCGCGGCTCGAAGGTGCTGACTTCGCCCTGGTAGATCTTCACCCAGTCACCCAGGCCGGCTCGCTCGACGTTGTTGCGCCCTGGCTGGATCAGCCGCGGGTCGGCCTCGTAGCCACGGATCCACAGCGGTGGCTTGGCCAGCCCGGCCTGTGCCCGCGCCTGCGCCTCGTCATGCACCTTGCGCCACAACGCCGGCACATGGCCGAGCCAGGCACTGAAACCCCAGCGCTCACGCTTGAGGTTGGGCGCAATATCGGCGGCGATCATCGCGGCTTCGACCAGGAAGGTACCCACACCACACATCGGGTCGGCCAGCGCACCACCTTCGGCGGCAATGCGCGGCCAGCCGGCGCGGATCAACACCGCCGCCGCCAGGTTTTCCTTCAGCGGCGCGGCGCCTTGCTGCAGGCGGTAACCACGCTGGTGCAGGCTGTGCCCGGAGAGGTCGAGGGAGAGAATGGCTTCGCCACGGTCCAGGCGCAGGTGCACGCGCACATCAGGGTCGATCTTTTCCACCGACGGGCGCAGCCCTTCGCGGTTGCGCAGCTTGTCGACAATCGCATCCTTGACCTTCAGTGCACCGAAGTGGGTGTTGTCTATACCCGAGCCATGGCCGCTGAACTCCACCGCCAGGGTACCGTCGGCTGCCAGGTGATCGGCCCAGTCAACCGCGTGCACGCCGTCGTAGAGGTCATCGGCGTTCTTCATGGAGAAGCGCTTGAGTACCAACAGCACCCGGTTGGCCAGGCGAGACCACAGACACAGTCGGTAGGCGGTTTCCATGTCGGCGGCGCCGCGAATGGCCGAGGTGTGCTCGCGCACCTCATCCAGGCCGAGGCCTCGGGCCTCTTCGGCAAGCAGGCCTTCCAGGCCTTTGGGGCAAGTGAGGTAAAGTTCGAAACGGTCCGACATGAGTAATCCAGCGCCTTGGGCTATTTGACTGACGGGGCAACGCATCGCCCCGCGATGTTTGCCCGCACACCTTTCCAGCAGGCGTGCGGGTGGCCTTTCCCGACACGCGATCGTGCGATGAAAGGCCGGGCCGCCTGACCGATCCGCGCTTGGCCCAGTGGCAAAGACAGCTTAGATCATCCGGCAGTACGAAAAATTCTGGCGATCCCGGGGCCGATGTGACCCTTCGTCGCATTTCAAATTATTTCTGTCATCCGCTAGCAACGCTGGCGAAATGACGTCAATGATCGGCAAACCCTGATCATAGCGGGCTCAACGCTAAACAAGGTTGAGTCGCATTTATTTACTTATCCCCTCACCCTTGGAAAGGTTACGTGCTTATGACAAATCGATCATTCACACCGTGACTCGCATTCGATAGAACTGGTCTCAGGCCACTTCGCAACGAGGTGGCACTTTCAGCTCGCCACGCCGGCAGCGAGCGCACACCGGCAGAAAGACTCTGCCCGGCCTCGGAGAGGCCGACGGGACATTACAGTCAACAAGTGAGGGCAACACCCTATGAGAAGACTTAAGCGTGATCCGTTGGAAAGAGCATATTCACGTGGCTACCAATATGGGGTCACCGGCAAATCCCGCGAACTTTGCCCCTTTAATCTTCCTTCTGTTCGCCAAGCCTGGATCAACGGCTGGCGCGAAGGTCGCGGTGATAACTGGGACGGCATGACTGGCACCGCTGGCATCCATAGACTCAACGAAAATCACGCCGTTGGCTGAACGAGGACACTGAATTCGATTCACCATGCACGCCCTATCCGGGCGGCGGGCGAAGGCCCAGGGGCCCCTTGATGGGGCCCTTTTTTTATGGCCTCGAATCCATATCCGCGCGGGCTTTTTCGCGGGCTCGCCCGCTAATGGGCCGGCTGGGTCACCGCGGCATCGCAGCGATAGCGTCCACTGCCTCGCGAATCAACGCTGGCCCTCTGTAAATGAAGCCGGAGTAGATCTGCACCAGGCTCGCCCCGGCAGCGATCTTCTCCGCGGCATGGCGGCCTTCAGTAATGCCACCAGCGGCAATGATCGGCAGCTTGCCGCCCAGCTCACCCGCCAGCACCTTGACGATATGGGTGCTCTTCTCCAGCACCGGCGCGCCCGACAGGCCGCCCGCCTCGCCACCGTATGGCAACCCTTCGACACCTTCACGCCCCAGCGTGGTGTTGGTGGCGATCACCGCATCCATGCCCGATTCCATCAGCGCGGCGGCCACCAGGGCGGTTTCTTCGTCGCTCATGTCCGGGGCAATCTTGATTGCCAGAGGTACGCGCTTGCCATGCGTGCCGGCTAACTGCTCGCGGCGCTCGGCAAGGGCATCGAGCAACTGTTTGAGCGAATCGCCGAACTGCAGGCTGCGCAGGCCCGGTGTGTTTGGCGAACTGACGTTGACCGTGATGTAACTGGCCTCGGTATACACCTTGTCCAGGCAGATCAGGTAGTCATCGACGGCACGCTCCACCGGGGTGTCGAAATTCTTGCCGATGTTGATACCCAGCACGCCGTTGTAACGCGCGGCCCGCACCCGGCCGAGCAGGTGATCAACGCCCAGGTTGTTGAAGCCCATGCGGTTGATGATGGCCGTAGCCTCCGGCAGGCGGAACAGCCGTGGCTTGGGGTTGCCCGGCTGAGGGCGCGGGGTGACGGTGCCTATTTCGACGAAGCCAAAGCCCAGCTGGGCGAAACCGTCGATGGCCGCGCCGTTCTTGTCCAGGCCTGCTGCCAGGCCCACCGGGTTGGCGAAGTTCAAGCCCATGACCGTAACCGGCAAAGCCGCCGGCTGCTTGCACAGCATGCCGTTGAGGCCAAGACGGCCACCGGCGCCAATCAGGTCCAGGGACAGGTCGTGGGAGGTTTCCGGGGAAAGCTTGAACAGCAGCTGGCGGGCCAGGGTATACATGGGCGGGCAAGGCTCGGGGTGAATGAGGGGGCGATTATAGCCAGCGTGGGGCTGGCATGACAGCAAATCGTGGGGCTGCCGGCAATGAGACCAGTGCAGGCAACACAAGGGAGTTGTTTCCACAGTGCTCCTGCCAGATGGCACATCGGTTGCACCGGAGAAGCCCACAGCCTTATCAGTACGGGCGAGGAACCTTGTGAACACTGTACCCCGAGCAACGCCCCTGGCCTGGGTCAACGGCAGCGATGCGCCAGAAAAGCCAAGCCTGAACATCGGCTACATGGCCCTGACCGACTGCGCCTCGGTAGTGGTCGCCGCCACCCAGGGCTTCGCCCAGCAGCACGGCCTTACCCTCAACCTCAAGCGCCAGGGCTCCTGGGCCGGGCTACGCGACAAGCTGGTCAGCGGCGAACTGGATGCCGCGCACTGCCTGTATGGCCTGGTCTACGCCGTGCACCTGGGCATCGGCGGTGTACCGGCCAGCGCCATGGCCGTGCTCATGGGGCTGAACCAGAACGCCCAGGCCATAAACCTGTCCCCCGCCCTGCAACGCAAAGGCGTGACCAACCCTGAAGCATTGGCGCGCCTGGTGCACCAGCATGGCGCGCGCCTCACCTTCGCCCAGACCTTCCCCACCGGCACCCATGCCATGTGGCTGTATTACTGGCTGGCCAGCCAAGGCATCCACCCGCTGCGCGACGTCGACAGCGTGGTGGTGCCGCCGGCGCAAATGGCCGCGCATGTACAGGCCGGGCGCATCGACGGTTTCTGCGTGGGCGAACCCTGGGCCGCTGATGCAGTAGCCACTGGCCAGGGCTTCACCCTGGCCACCAGCCAGTCGATCTGGCCGGACCACCCGGAAAAGGTCCTGGCCTGTGCCCGCGCCTTCGCCGAACAATACCCCAACAGCGCCCGCGCTCTGATCAAGGCGGTCCTCGCCGCCAGCCGCTTCATCGAGCAAAGCCTGGAAAACCGTCGTAGCACTGCTCAACTACTCAGCGGCAGCGCCTACCTGGACACCTCGCTGGCGAGTATCGAACCGCGTCTGCTCGGCAGCTACCACGATGGCTTGGGCAACCACTGGCAAGACCCGCACGCCCTGCGCCTGCACGACCACGGCCGTGCCAACCTGCCGTACCTGTCCGACGGCATGTGGTTCATGACCCAGTTCCGCCGCTGGGGCTTACTGCGCAAAGACCCCGACTACCTCGGCATCGCCCGCCAGGTCCAGCAACTGGCACTGTATAGCGAGGCGGCACAAAGCCTGGGCGTAGCCTGCCCCGAGCAGCCGATGCGCAGCAGCCTGTTGATAGACGGCAGCCACTGGGACGGTAGCGACCCCTACGGCTATGCCCGCAGTTTCAGCCTGCATGCCCTGGGCGACCTGCCCGACGCCCGTGTCGGCGCGTGAGGGGGACCACTATGTTGCGCATCCTGCTGATCGACGACACCCAAAGCAAACTCGGCCGCCTCAAGGCGGCTTTGATCGAGGCCGGCTTCGAGGTCATCGAAGCTCCAGGTCTGACCATCGACCTGCCCGCCTGCGTCGAAACGGTGCGTCCGGACGTGGTGCTGATCGATACCGATTCACCGGATCGCGATGTGATGGAACAGGTGGTGCTGGTCAGCCGTGACCAGCCACGCCCCATCGTGCTGTTCACCGACGAGCACGACCCCGGGGTGATGCGCCAGGCGATCCAGGCGGGGGTCAGCGCCTACATCGTCGAAGGTATCCATGCCGCGCGGCTGCAGCCGATCCTGGACGTGGCCATGGCCCGTTTCGAAAGTGACCAGGCGCTGAAGGCGCAGTTGCTTGCGCGCGACCAGCAACTGGCCGAGCGCAAGCGCATCGAGCAGGCCAAGGGTCTGCTGATGAAGATGAAGGACTGCAACGAAGAACAGGCCTATACCCTGATGCGCCGCCAGGCCATGAGCCGGCAGCAGAAGCTGATCCAGGTGGCAGAGCAGATCATTGCCATGCACGAGATGCTGGGGTGATGGGACTGGCATGAGACTTTCAGCGCCTGTGAGACCGAGCGCCGCCCGCGCGGCGCTTCGCGGGGCAAGCCCGCTCCCACATTTGTTGCAACGTGGCCATGCCTGAGGGAGAGGCGTTGCCCGCTTTGGTGGAGAGTTTGAGACTGGCGAGGCGGCGGTAGCGCCAGCCGGGAAATCGCGTCAAGGCAACAAGGCTGACAACCATGGCCTGACAAGTTCGGCACGTTGCAACAAATGTGGGAGCGGGCTTGCCCCGCGAAGCGCCGCGCGGGCGGCGCTCGGTCTCACAGACAACAAAAAAGTCATGCCAGCCTCTGCCAACAGTTGCCCCATGTCTTGAGTTGGCCCATCTCTTGCTGAACAAATATCACCGGTAGCCAACGGCGGTTGCCCACTTGATCCCGACAAAGACGTCGCTCTCCCCTCCACCCCCATGGAGCGGGTAGCGGCGTCTTTTTCGTTCCGTTGCATTGCCGAGTGAGGTGTTCGATGAGTACCAGCTTCTGGAAATCCGGGCATGTGCCCACGCTATTCGCCGCGTTCCTGTACTTCGACCTCAGCTTCATGGTCTGGTACCTGCTTGGCCCGCTGGCGGTGCAGATTGCCGCCGACCTGCAACTGAGTGCACAACAGCGGGGCCTGATGGTGGCAACGCCGATCCTGGCCGGGGCGATCCTGCGCTTCATCATGGGCGTGCTGGTCGACCGCCTGTCGCCCAAGACCGCCGGGCTGATCGGCCAGGTGGTAGTCATCGTCGCCCTCGCGGCAGCCTGGCACCTGGGCGTGCACAGCTATGAACAAGCGCTGCTGCTGGGCGTGTTCCTCGGCTTTGCCGGTGCCTCATTCGCCGTGTCACTGCCGCTGGCCTCGCAGTGGTACCCGCCACAGCACCAAGGCAAGGCCATGGGCATTGCCGGTGCTGGCAACTCCGGCACGGTGTTCGCCGCCCTGCTGGCCCCGGCGCTGGCCGCGGGTTTTGGCTGGAACAATGTATTCGGCTTCGCGCTGATACCGTTGTCGCTGGCCCTGGTGGTGTTCGCCCTGCTGGCACGCAATGCTCCGCAGAGGCCCAAGCCAAAAGCCATGGCCGACTACCTCAAGGCCCTGGGTGACCGTGACAGCTGGTGGTTCATGTTCTTCTACAGCGTCACATTCGGCGGCTTCATCGGCCTGGCCAGCGCCCTGCCCGGCTACTTCAGCGACCAATATGGCCTGAGCCCGGTCACCGCCGGCTACTACACCGCCGCCTGCGTGTTCGCCGGCAGCCTGATGCGCCCACTCGGCGGCGCCTTGGCCGACCGCTTCGGCGGCATCCGCACCCTGCTGGGCATGTACAGCGTGGCAGCCATCTGCATCACCGCGGTCGGCTTCAACCTGCCCAGCGCAGCCGCCGCACTGGCACTGTTCGTCAGCGCCATGCTCGGCCTGGGTGCCGGCAATGGTGCGGTGTTCCAGTTGGTACCGCAACGCTTCCGCCAGGAGATCGGCGTGATGACCGGGCTGATCGGCATGGCCGGCGGCATCGGAGGCTTCCTGCTGGCGGCCGGGCTTGGCACCATCAAGCAGCACACCGGCGACTACCAGCTGGGCCTGTGGCTGTTCGCCAGCCTGGGCTTGCTGGCCTGGTTCGGCCTGCACGGCGTGAAACAGCGCTGGCGCACCACCTGGGGCTCGGCTGCGGTTACCGCAGCGCGGGTCTGAGGCGGCGCCATGAGCCTGCAACTGAACTTTGCCCAGGCCAGCGCCACCGGGCCGCGCGAGGAAAACCAGGACGCCCTGCGCCTGGTTACCCCCGCGCCGGAGCTGGCCGCCAGCAAGGGTTACCTGTTCGCCCTCGCCGACGGCGTCAGCCACTGTGCCGATGGCGGCCTGGCAGCCCGTGCCAGCCTGCAGGCACTGGCCCTGGACTACTACGCCACCCCCGCGACCTGGAGCGTGGCCCAGGCCCTCGACCGCCTGCTGCTGGCGCAGAACCGCTGGCTGCGCGCCCAAGGCAGCGGTCAGCCATTGCTGACCACCCTCAGCGCGCTGGTGCTGCGTGGCCGACGCTTTACCTTGGCCCACGTAGGCGACTGCCGCGTGTACCGCTGGCACGCCGGGCGCCTGCAGTGCCTGAGCGAAGACCATGTGTGGGACCAGCCCGGCATGCAGCATGTGCTGAAGCGCGCGCTGGGCCTGGACCAGCACCTGCTGGTGGATTATCTGGAAGGCGAGTTGCAGCCGGGCGAGAGTTTCCTGCTACTGAGCGATGGCGTATGGGCCAGCCTGGGCGACCGGCACATCCAGGCGGTGCTGCGCGAACAACCCGACCTGCAACTGGCCGTCGATACCCTGGTCGCCAGCGCGCATCTCAACGGCAGCCAGGACAACGCCAGTGCCTTGCTGGTGCAGGTCGAGCAACTGGGCGCGGCCAACCTGGGCGATACCCTGGCGCAGCTGCAGCAATGGCCGGTACCCGGCCCGCTGCACGAGGGCCAGATAATCGATGGCTGGCAAACCGAAAAGCTGCTTTCGCACAGCCGCCAGTCGCTGCTATATCGGGTGCGCGACGGCCAAGGTCAAGCCTGGCTGTTGAAAACCCTGCCCGCCACGCGCGAGCAGGAACCCGGCGCGGCGCAAGGGCTGTTGCTGGAAGAGTGGTTCCTGCGCCGGGTCGCTGGCCGGCACTTCCCCGAACTGCACGCCGCCAGCCAGCGCCAGCACCTGTACTACGTGATGCGCGAATATCCCGGCCAGAGCCTGGCGGCGCTGCTGGCCGAGCATGGCCCGCTGCCCGTGCCGCAGTGGCTGGAAATGGCCCGGCAACTGCTGCAAGCGGTCGGCGTGCTGCACCGGCGCAACTTGCTGCACCGCGACATCAAGCCGGAGAACCTGCACCTGGGCAGCGATGGCCAGTTGCGCCTGCTGGACTTCGGCCTGGCCTACTGCCCAGGCCTGTCCGAAGACCCGCTGCACGAGTTGCCGGGCACTCCGTCATACATTGCCCCGGAAGCGTTCGACGGCCAGCCACCCAGCCCACGCCAGGACCTGTATGCCGTGGGCGTGACGCTGTACCACCTGCTGACCGGGCACTACCCGTACGGCGAGGTGGAAGCCTTCCAGCGCCCGCGCTTCGGCCAGCCGGTCAACGCCGCACGCTACCGCCCCGACCTGCCGGAATGGCTGCAGCACAACCTGCAGCAAGCGCTGGCAGCCGACCCGGCGCAGCGCTTCGAAACCGCCGAACACTGGTTGCTGCTGCTCGAACGTGGCGAACGCCTGGAACTGCCAAGCCGGCCACGGCCGTTGCTGGAGCGCGAGCCGTTGAAGGTCTGGCGCACCCTGGCCCTGCTGTCGTTGCTGTTCAACCTGATATTGCTGCTCACCCTGATCAAGGGCTGAACGCACCTTGCCGATGAGGAAACCCTGATGAACGCGAAAGTCTGGTTGGTTGGTGCTGGCCCAGGTGACCCTGAACTGCTCACTCTCAAGGCTGTACGCGCCTTGCAGCAAGCCGCTGTGGTGATGATCGACGATCTGGTCAACCCGGCGGTGCTGGAGCATTGCCCACAGGCCCGGGTGATTGCCGTGGGCAAGCGCGGCGGCTGCCGCTCTACCCCGCAAGCCTTCATCCAGCGCCTGATGCTGCGCCATGCGCGGCAAGGACGCTGCGTGGTGCGACTAAAGGGCGGTGACCCGTGCATCTTCGGCCGTGGCGGTGAAGAGGCGCTGTGGCTGCAGGGGCATGGCGTCGAGGTGGAAGTGGTCAACGGCATCACAGCCGGCCTGGCGGGCGCCACGCAATGCGGGATTTCCCTGACCTCACGGGGTGTGAGCCGGGGCGTGACACTGGTCACGGCTCATACCCAGGACGACAGTGAACTGAACTGGGCAGCCTTGGCCCAGGGCGGGACGACGCTGGTGGTGTACATGGGCGTGGCGCGGCTGGAGCAGGTGCGCCAGGGATTGCTGGACGGGGGCATGGCACCGGGGATGCCGGTGGCGATGATCGAGAATGCCTCGTTGCCGCAGCAGCGGGAGTGCAGGAGCGATGTGCGGGGGATGGTTGAGGATGCGCGAGGGTTTGGCTTGCGTAGCCCGGCGATATTGGTGATTGGGGAGGTGGTTGGGGGGCAGGTGGCTCGGGAATTGGTGGCAATTGCTGGATGATGCGCTGCCTGTGCCAGCCCATTCGCGGGTAAACCCGCTCCCACAGGGATTGTGCATGACCTGAAGGGTGCGACGAACCTGTATCCAGGGCAAAGAAAAACCCGGCCGAGGCCGGGTTTTTCATGAAGCTTCAAACCAATTACTTGGCCTGGGCTTCTACCTGAGCTTCAACGCGACGGTTGATAGCGCGGCCTTCTTCGGTGGCGTTGTCGGCAACCGGACGGGTTTCGCCGTAGCCAACCGAGTCAACACGGCTGGATTCTACGCCGTACTGCTGGGTCAGGACCTGCTTGACAGCGTTGGCACGACGCTCGGACAGCTTCTGGTTGTAAGCGTCTGGGCCGACGGAGTCAGTGTGACCTTCCACGGTGGTGGTGGTCTGTGGGTACTGCTTCATGAAGTCAGCCAGGTTCTTGATGTCGCCGTAGCTGTTTGGCTTGACGACCGACTTGTCGAAGTCGAACTTGACGTCCAGCTCAACGCGAACGACTTCGGCAACAGCCGGGCAGCCATCAGCGTCAACGGTAACGTTGGCCGGGGTGTCAGGGCACTTGTCGACGTTGTCGCAAACGCCGTCGTTGTCGGAGTCGGAGCACACTTCGGCAACTGGAGCCGGAGCGGCTTCAGCTTGCTTCGGGCTACCGCCGAAGTTCAGACCAACACCAACGGTCGGACCCCACTCGGTGTTGCCGTTGTCGATGTTGTACATGGCTTCAACGCCGGCACGGGCGAAGAACATGTCGGTGATGTACCACTTGGCGCCAGCGCCAACGTTGGCGAAGGTGGAGTGGTCGCGGCCGCTACGAGTAGCCTGGCCCAGGCTTTCGTGAGCGAAACCGGCGGAAACGTACGGACGCAGAGCGTCGCCCACGGTACCGAAGTGGTAGGTGGCGTCGAGCTTGGCCTTGGAGCCTTTGATGTCCTTGTTGAAGACTTCACCACGAGCGTTGTGGGTCTCGTTGTAGCCGAGGTCCAGGGAAACGTCGTCGGTCAGGAAGTAGCCCAGGCGAACACCAGGATTGGTGCCGTCGTTCTTGAAGTTACGTTCGCTGTCGTAGTACTGCTTGGTAACGTTGCCTTCGATTTCTACTGCGCCCTGGCCTTGAGCCAGAACGCCGAACGAAGTAGCAGCGACGAGCGAGCCAATGGCCAAGCCCAAGGTGTTTTTCAATTTCATCCGTTAAATCCCCATCTGGTGATAGTTAAGCAGTCCCACCACAATCAAGGGGGACAACTCGACGGCAAGTCTAGCAGAACTCGCCGGTTCGTTAGAGATATTTGCATGCCACTAAGTTTCATCGAGGCCGGCAAATTTCTCCCGAAGCTTGTCTAGCGCGCGTTTGTATCGCATTTTCGTCGCGCTCAGGCCCATGTGCATGATGTCGGCAATTTCCTGAAATTCCAGCTCTGCGACAAAACGCAGCACCAGGATTTCCCGGTCGATCGGGTTCACATGCACCAGCCATTTGTCCAGCCCGCCTTTTTCTTCCGGCTTTGGAGCCTTGTCTTCGGACGCCTCTTCCACAGGGTCCAGACTCAAGGCATCCATCAACCGACGTTTACGGCGCTCCTTGCGGTACTGGGTAATGCATTCGTTGTAGGTGATGCTGTAGAGCCAGGTCTTGAACTTGGATTTACCCTCGAAGTTCTTCAGCCCGTACAGCACTTTCAACATGACTTCCTGACAGACATCGTCCGCGTCACGGTCGTTCCCCAGATAACGCGCACAGACGTTGAACAGGGTCCGTTGGTAGCGCCGCATGAGCTCCTCATAGGCGCGGGTAACGTGGTACAGCTCCTCATGCGAACGCGCCACCAACTCTTCATCGGTGAGCTCGCGGGGGTCATAACGCATGGGCGGCGAATGAACTTTATTCAAAACGGATCTGGCCGACAGTCAGGTCAATGTCGCCGCGCGACCCCGTGGGTCGATTTTCGCGGCGGCATACATTAACAGCTTTGTGCGGTTAGCGGCTATTGACTCGCTGTTCAAGCAGCTCGCGGTTGGACAGCGACACCAGTTCGCCATCATCGGTCAGCAACGTCGTCTTGACCGTACCGATTTCCTCGATATGCCCTTCGACCTCTCCAATCCGCACCTGCTGGCCTACCTGGTACAGCTCACGCACGTAGATACCGGCCAGGATCTGCCCGGCGATTTCGCGGCTGCCAAGGCCCATTGCCAGGGCAACGGCCAGACCAACGGTAATCAGCCCGATCACGATCACATGGTTCAGCAGGTCGGTTTTCACCTCCAGCTGGCTGATGGCCACCGAAATGCTGATGATGATCACCAGACCCTGGGTGATACGCCCCAGACCTGCCGAGTATTCCAGGCCGATGCCTTCGGCAGCGCCGCGCACCAGGCCGTTGGCCACCTGGGCCAGCAACACACCGGCCAGCAGCACCAGGGCTGCGCCGAACACCTTCGGCAGGTACAGGGCGAGCATGTCGAGGGTTGCCGAAACCCGCTCCAGGCCTAGCGATTCGGCGGCCGAGACCAGGAAGATGAGCAGCACGAACCAATAGACGACCTTACCGATCAGGGTCGAGATCGGCACCTGGATGCCGACCCGGCCGAGCATCTTGGTCAGGCCGGTACCGGCCATGAGGCGGTCCAGGCCGAACTTGGCGAGCAGTTTGGACAGCAACGTGTCGAGCAGCTTGGCCACCACGAAACCGAGCAGCACCACGACCAGCGCACCGAACAGGTTGGGGATGAAGTTCGCTACCTTGGTCCAAAGGGCAGTCATGGCAGTGACCAGGCTCTGGGTCCAGAGATCGAGTTCCATATTCAATCGGCCTTATCTGCTTTGCTGCCGTTGGCAGCGTTGCGGGAGGAGTGTCGACGCACCGGCGCCACATGCGCCGCGCCATTGTTCACGGCGATCAGCAGCGCCTGGCTCCAACGGCCAAGCAGGCTGAACAGATCACCCGCACCAACCTGGCGGTTGGCGGTTTTCAGCACGCGACCCAGGCAAGCGGCGTCGTCCCGGTCATCCCGGTCATTGCCGGAGGGTGACGCCTTGAGCAGGTCGCGCAGGGATTCTTCAAACGGATCGTGCATGGGCACCTCGCGCAGTGTCAGTCAGAGACGAGATGGCCGGGCGATGGGTCACACATCGCATTGGGACGAATGTTTCAAAATGAATGCGTGCCCGCGAAGAGGCCAGAACAGGCAGAACATTTCTAGACCCACCGCAACCGCCGGAACAGCCACCACTGCCCCACCGCCAGCCCCAGCACGACGATGCAGGCAAACAGGAAGCCATAGGGGTTTTCCGCTCCCGGAATGCCACCGACATTGATGCCCAGCAGCCCGGTGATGAAGCTCATGGGCAGGAAAATGCAAGTGATGATGCCGAAGCGGTACATGGTGCGGTTCATCCGCTCGCTGCGCCGGCGATCCTGGCTTTCCAGCACCAGCGCGGCCCGCTCGCGGGTCAGTTCCAGCTCTTCGAGGTAGCGGATCAGGCTGTTGTTCAGCTCGTTCCAGTAATCGGCGTCGGCATCGACGAACCAGCTCCATTTATTGCGCGAAAGCTGGGCGTAGATCTCCCGCTGGGGGGCAAGAAAACGCCGTAGACCAGCGGCACGCCGGCGGATCTGCTGCAGGCTGCCGTTCTCCGGGGTGTACCGTTCGTCGGATTCGACCTTTTCTTCTTCCAAATCGACCAGCTCGGACAGGTCGCTGACCAGCCCCTGCACCTTTTCGGTCAGCAGTTCGCCCATCAGCAGCAATAGCTCGGAGGCCGATTTCGGGCCCCTGCCCTCTTCGAGCTGCTGGAGAATCTCGTCACTGGCGCGCAACGGCCGCAGGCGCAGCGAGATGACCCGCTGCGCCTCGGCGAAGATGCGTACCGAGACCATGTCTTCGGGCTCTGCACCCGGGTTGAGGTTGACCCCACGCAGGAACAGCAACAGCTGTTCATCGGCCATGGGTAGCAGGCGCGGCCGGGTGTTTTCTTCCAGCAGCAGCTCGCAGGCGAACGCACTCAGGCCGCTGTCGCGCAGCAGCCAGGTGCGGGTTTGCGGATGGCTGCGGTCCCAGTGCAGCCACAGGCTCTGCTCGGGTTGCAGTTGCAGGCTGTCCAGCTCGGTACGGGCAATCGAGCGCGCGCCGCCTTTGCCATCGAGCACCAGGGCGTGTACCAGCCCCCACTGCGCGTTGTCGTCCTCGAACATCAAAGCTCCATCAGTGCGGCCGCCGCATCACGCGGGCATTTTCAGCGGACTTGGCGAGACCAGCACACCATTGTTGTCGGCATACACGTACTCGCCCGGGCGGAAGGTCACCCCGGCGAAGGTCACTGGCACGTTGAGGTCGCCGATGCCGCGCTTGTCGGTCTTCATCGGGTGGCTGGCCAGGGCCTGCACGCCGACGTCGGTCTGGATCAGCACGTCGACGTCACGCACGCAGCCGTAAATCACCAGGCCTTCCCAGCCGTTCCTGGCAGCCTTTTCGGCGAGCATGTCGCCGAGCAGCGCACGGCGCAGCGAGCCACCACCATCGACGACCAGGACCTTGCCCTTGCCATCGAGCTCGACTTGCTCCTTGACCAGCGAGTTGTCTTCGAAGCACTTGATGGTGACGATCTGGCCGCCGAACGAGTCGCGGCCGCCAAAATTGCTGAACATCGGTTCCAGCACCTGCACCAGGTCGGGGTAGGCGTCACACAGGTCGGGCGTTACGTAATGCTGCATGGGAAGCTCCTGTCAGTCACAACGAAAGCGGGTATCGCCCAAGGCTACACCGTAGAGCCCATTGCAGTCATCCGGGACCAGGCAGTCAGTTGTGTTTTGCCTGTACCGGCCTCTTCGCGGGTAAACCCGCTCCCACAGAGTCCTCACTGCACTCGAACCCGGTGGAGTTCCTGTGGGAGCGGGTTTACCCGCGAAGAGGCCAGCACAGGCGCAACCCATTCAACCGACGGGCACAGGCTCCGCCACCACCGTGGATGCATGCACCGGCACCAGCGGGTCACGCAGCCAACGCTCCACCAGCGGCCACACCTGCACCTGCGCGGCCTTGCTCACCAGCATGTCGACATGCCCGAACGCCTCGAACCCTTCCTCGGGGCCCAACCGCAGAAACTGCTTTCGCTCGCCGCCCAACTGCTCGAACAGCTTGCGGCAGGCCCAAACCGGGTCCTGGAAGTCCCCTGCACCGGCCACCGCCAGCAGCGGCACGTCAACCTCGGCCAGCCCGGCCCACCAGTCGCCCTGCTTGTCGCCAAAGCGCCCGAACAGGCCATGCCAGCGCATGCTTTCCAGGGCCAGGCCGATCGGTTCATCCTCCGGCCCGCGCTTGAAACGCGGCCCGGAAATCTGCCCCCAGCGCTTGAGCAGCAGCTTCGCCCCCCAGGCCAGCGGCGGCACCTTCAGCGGCCAGTACACACGGCTGACCTGGGTGCCGAACAGCGCCACGCTGGCCACCTGCCCGGCAGCCAGATAACCACCGCCCAGCGCTGCCGCCAGGGTCGTCCCCCCCAGGGAATGGCCGATCCAGTGCGGCGCCTGGCCCGATTGCTCGTGCACGAACGCGGCAATCAGCGGCAGGTCATCACGGGCATACACGGCAACGCTGTTGTGCTTCCAGTCATGATTGCGCGGCGACAGCCCGTGGCCGCGCATTTCCGGGATCCACACATCGAACCCGGCGCGCGCGAGATAGGCCCCCAGGCCAACCCCTTTGGGCGAATACCAGAAGCGCCGGTTGGAGAAGCTGCCGTGCAGGAGAATGACCGGCACACCCTGGGCCTGGCCCTGATCAGCCAGTCCCAGGCGGGTGACAGCCAGCTCGACGCTGGGGTCAGGGCCGTTGCCGGCCTTGATCCGGTACACGTCTTCGCTGAGGTCGCCGCGGCGTTCGGCACTGAGCAGGGCCACGGGGAATAGAGTGCTGCTGCTTTGCATAAGGTTGCTTGGTGCACAAAAAAGGGCGGGATCCATTGCTGGAGCTCGCCCTGGAAATAACCAGGCGGAGGTACGCCAGACGTACCCCCGCATTTTACTGCATCAGACCGCGCCCTGGCCTTCGGCCAGGTAGAACCAGGTTTCGAGCACCGAGTCCGGGTTCAGCGACACGCTGTCGATGCCCTGCTCCATCAGCCACTTGGCCAGGTCAGGATGGTCCGATGGCCCCTGGCCGCAGATGCCGATGTACTTGCCAGCCTTGTTGCACGCGGCAATGGCGTTGGCCAACAGCTTCTTCACCGCCGGGTTACGCTCGTCGAACAGGTGGGCAATGATGCCCGAGTCACGGTCCAGGCCCAGGGTCAGCTGAGTCAGGTCGTTGGAGCCGATCGAGAATCCGTCGAAGTATTCCAGGAATTCTTCGGCGAGGATGGCGTTGGACGGCAGTTCGCACATCATGATTACGCGCAGGCCGTTGTCGCCGCGGGCCAGGCCGTTTTCGGCGAGCAGGTCGACGACCTGGCTGGCTTCGCCCAGGGTACGCACGAACGGCACCATGATCTCGACGTTGGTCAGGCCCATCTCGTTGCGCACGCGCTTCAGGGCACGGCACTCGAGCTCGAAGCAGTCACGGAACGATTCGCTGATGTAACGCGAAGCACCACGGAAGCCCAGCATCGGGTTTTCTTCTTCCGGCTCGTACAGCTTGCCGCCGATCAGGTTGGCGTACTCGTTGGACTTGAAGTCCGACAGGCGCACGATGACCTTTTTCGGGTAGAAGGCCGCAGCCAGGGTGCTGATGCCCTCGACCAGCTTCTCGACATAGAAGCCTACCGGGTCGTTGTAGCCGGCGATGCGCTTGTCGACGCTGTCTTTCAGGTCGGCTGGCAGGCCGGCGTAGTTCAGCAGTGCCTTGGGGTGCACGCCGATCATGCGGTTGATGATGAACTCCAGGCGCGCCAGGCCGACACCTGCGTTGGGCAACTGGGCGAAATCGAAGGCGCGGTCCGGGTTGCCGACGTTCATCATGATCTTGAACGGCAGGTCGGGCATGGCGTCGACCGAGTTCTGCTTGACGTCAAAGCCCAGCTCGCCCTCGAAGATGAAGCCGGTGTCGCCTTCGGCACAGGACACGGTCACACCCTGGCCGTCTTTGAGTACCTGGGTGGCATTGCCGCAACCGACCACGGCCGGAATGCCCAGCTCACGGGCGATGATCGCCGCGTGGCAGGTACGCCCGCCACGGTTGGTGACGATGGCGCTGGCGCGCTTCATCACCGGTTCCCAGTCCGGGTCGGTCATGTCGGAGACCAGCACATCACCTGGCTGGACCTTGTCCATTTCCGATACGTCGTTGATCACGCGGACCTTGCCGGCGCCAATGCGCTGGCCAATGGCACGGCCTTCGACCAGTACGGTGCCCTTCTCTTTGAGCAGGTAGCGTTCCATGACGTTGGCGCTGGAGCGGCTCTTCACCGTCTCGGGGCGCGCCTGGACGATGTACAGCTTGCCGTCGTCACCGTCCTTGGCCCACTCGATGTCCATCGGGCGCTGGTAGTGCTGCTCGATGATCATGGCCTGCTTGGCCAGCTCACTGACCTCGGCATCGGTCAGGCAGAAGCGCGCGCGCTCGGCGCGGTCCACTTCGACGGTCTTGACCGAACGGCCGGCCTTGGCTTCTTCGCCGTAGACCATCTTGATCGCCTTGCTGCCCAGGTTGCGGCGCAGGATGGCCGGGCGGCCGGCCTGCAAGGTGTTCTTGTGCACGTAGAATTCGTCAGGGTTGACCGCACCCTGCACCACGGTTTCGCCCAGGCCGTAGGCGCCGGTGATGAACACTACGTCGCGGAAGCCCGACTCGGTGTCGAGGGTGAACATGACGCCTGCAGTGCCGGTTTCGGAACGGACCATGCGCTGCACGCCGGCGGACAGGGCCACCAGCTTGTGGTCGAAGCCCTGGTGCACGCGGTAGGCAATGGCACGGTCGTTGAACAGCGAGGCGAACACTTCCTTGGCCGCGCGGATCACGTTGTCGACACCACGGATGTTGAGGAAGGTTTCCTGCTGGCCGGCGAACGAGGCGTCCGGCAGGTCTTCGGCAGTGGCCGAGGAACGTACGGCAACGGCCATGTTCTCGTTGCCGGCGGCCATTTCGGCGAAGGCCGCACGGATTTCGCTATCAAGACGCGGCGGGAAGTCGGCTTCCATGACCCACTGGCGAATCTGCGCACCGGTCTTGGTCAGGGCATTGATGTCATCGACATCGAGTGCATCGAGCGCGGCATGGATACGGTCGTTGAGACCACTCTGTTCGAGAAAATCGCGGTACGCCTGCGCCGTAGTGGCAAAGCCGCCCGGCACCGATACACCAGCACCTGCAAGGTTGCTGATCATCTCGCCCAGGGATGCGTTCTTGCCCCCCACATGCTCCACATCATGGACGCCGAGCTTTTCGAGGGAAACTACGTACTCTACCAAGGTGAACCCTCCGGTTACTGAGCGCAAACCCTTGTATCTGTTGGAGGTCTGCGCTGATGAGTCTGTTAGTAAACGATGCCGATGTTAAGATGGTGTTAGAAAACTGTCACCAGGTCTTATGCCCTCTGGCGTCCCCGTGGGTATACCGCCGAGCGGGAGGAGTCTACTACCTTCGCCTGCGTCCTGCAGGAGTCTCTAAGCAGACTTTGACGATTTCACTACGTACACGCCACCGAGAAACTGCAATGCGCTACAGCCGCCGAATCGAGGCCGCCCTCAAAGTGTTCCATTTAGAGCACGCTGAAGACACATGGGAGACCCTGGTAGTTCCTCTTCGGGAGCTGGCAGAAAGCCTCCTTTGGCAGCTTGTTTCCAGTGACGACAGGACCGCAATTAGCCTGGAATACTCTGAATTGCTGGAGGATCTCCAGATGATTCAGGAAGGTAGTCCAATGACCGTTGATCGTGTCAAGGCTATTAAAACCGGTGTCCGCATCGTCATGGCTGCCCAGGAACGACTCCACAGGGGTGACCCTACGCCACTCGCGAACATCATCGAGGAGCTCCAGGCCCAGGAGAATCCAAAGGCACCAGTGAGTGCCCCTGCAGCCCAGCCTCAAGAAACCCAGGAAGGTGTTCCGGATGTTGTCACTGTGTCCCTTCTGGGTGTCCTCTACCTGGAGGAGCAATCGGACCAGCTCGCTCCGGCATCCATCAGGGATATGAAGTCCGCCTTCAAGACCCTGGCAGAGGCCCTCACGGATCCCTCGACAGGCAAGGAGCTAAACCTCAAGACCCACACCCGTGCGGATATGGTGAAGCTCAAGGCGCGCCTCCAGGACGGCCGCAAGCCTCTCACGGTCAACAAGTTGCTCACCCGATTGGGGACCCTTCTCACTTGGGCAGAGAACAACAGCTACATTGAGAAGGCTTTCAACAAGGGCCTGAAGATCAGCAAAGGCGCAGAGAGCGGCCGGAAGGCGTTCACAGAGGCGCAGTTGGCTACCTTGATGAAGGCTATGGGAGAGCTACCGGTGTCCTCGTGGAAGCGCTGGGCGATGTCCCTCGGGGCTATCACTGGGGCGCGTATCGGTGAGATTTATCAGTTGACCAAAGCGGATGTCCGCAGGATTGGCGATGAATGGGTCATTGACCTGAATACCAACGAAGACAAGACCCTCAAGAATAAACACTCGGAGCGTGTGGTCCCTCTCACGGACGGAGCCCTCGGGTTTGACCTCAAGGCATTCCTTGAGTACGTGAAGGTCCTCGAAGGGGACAAGCTCTTTGACCGTGTGGCCCACAACTTCACCAGGGTTCTCAATGAGACCTTGAGGGATGTCCTGCAGCATGACTCCGGCGAAGGCTTGACGTACCACTCCCTTCGCCACTCCCTGGCCGGCTTAATGAAGCACCACGCTATTCAGGTGAGCATCGTCCAGTCCATCCTGGGCCACAGTTCACAAACCATCACCTTCGATCTCTACGGTGGGGACTCTCGCCTGGGTGTCGGTAAGATGGCAGAGGCGCTCAAGGTCTCCTTCGGTGTATGACGTTGTAGTGAGGGTTTAAAACGGAGGAACCTGAGAGAATCTCTAAGAGTGTCTCTCAGGGATCCCCCCCTCCCCCTAATAGTGAGGGGTTTTGAGCCCCTCTTGACAGGCTTTAAAAGATGTAGTTGGAACCTCCCCCTTCATCCTCCCATGTGATGGTAACGTCCCCTCCCAGGCTCAGGACCAGACGATCCTCATAGCCGGCCAGGTCGTTCTCCATGTGCTTCTCCAGGAATTCCTGAAGCATCTCCTCGGATCCCTTGCCAGAATCCTTCTCCATGCTCTCCACGAAGAACTGGACGCCAATCGCCAGGGCATCGAGGCGGTCGTCATGCTTGAGTGCTCCTCGGTCACGGGTGAGCCTCGTGAGCTGGTACAAGCCGCAATAGGAAAGGTCAAAGTTGCCCTCGTGGTTCTTAGCGGTCCGATAGTCCTCCTCCACAACGGCCTCATTGAGGACCAGCTTGTGGGACCCCATCACAGGCTCCAGAACGTCCGCAATGCGTTGTTCCTTCTGGCCCTTGGACTTCACCTCGGTGATAGTGCATGGGTGGATCCTGGCCATCACAGGGCCGAACAGCTTCAGATACATACCGTCACCGAAGTTACCCTCAATGACTACCTCGTTGACCTTCCACTTCTTCCCGATCCGTGCCAGGGCTTCCAGGGTGGAGTCCTCATAACCGCCCCGGTAACCACCCCACTCCATCAGGAAGAGGTAGCCATTGAGCTGATAGAGAACCGCATAGCCCGTCTCGTCCTTGCCGCGCCCCGAGGGGTCCAGCACCAGGATCTTGCTCTGGTACTCGGCAATCGAACTGTCCACACTCTGATAGCGGTGGAAGCGGTCGCCGGATAGGCCCACGTTGGGAAGCGTAGGGATCTCGTTCGCATTGTTTGGGAGCCATTGGAAGCTCAGGGGTGCCCTTTCCGTCTCCAGGGCCGCCACGATGAAATCTCGCAGCCTCAGAGGGTAACGCTGGGCATCCGAGAGGTTCGGATTGAGCATGAACTGGAGGGCGAAGCCACCGGCACCATAGGAGAGCTCACGCTCACGCAGGTCCTCGTCATCGAATCGAACGGGGTCCGTGGGCTTCCAATACACACCGTCCGGGTCCGCCATGAGCTCCGCCATGAGCATCGGAGCCAGGCGATGGCCATAGCTCTCCAGGTCCTTGGCGTCCTTCGGGTATCGAGCCGGCCAGATGGTGGTGGTGTAGCCACGCTTCTCCAGGAGGCGATAGAGCGTCATCTCGGTCTGAGGCGTGCCCAGGTAGATGATGGTGCCCTCAGGCTTCAGGATTGCGTCGAACTCCTTCACGAGCTCAGACAGGCGCTCACGGGCGAGCTGGGTGGCCGAGTTGTTCGGGACCTCCACGTCATCCGCGATTAGGATGTCCGCTCGGGAACCGGTGAGCTGCCCAGTGATGCCCACGGACTTCACCGATGGAGAGTGGTCGGGCGATGCCGGCCCCACGTCGAAGCTGATAGTAGAGTCCCGCTGGCCAGGCTTAGGCTTGAGCTCGTGGAGAAACGGAAGGAGGTCGATAATGCGCTTGATGAACACGGAGTTGGCATCCGCTCGTTCTTTGGACGCCGACACGATCATGAACTTTAGGTTGGGGTTCTTCCAGAGCATCCAGACAACGAATGCGCAGGTGATGAACGACTTCCCGATACCACGGAATGCCTGGAGGATGAATCGCCGGTTATCACCAGCGGCCAACTTCCTGGCCATATCAATTTGACACTTTGTGGGCTTGGGTAACTTCAGGGCCATCCAGAGGACGAAGAGGAATGCAACAAAGTTGTCCTTCATTCTCTGGAGGTTAAGAGCATCCTTGCTCATGGGCACCTCCTACTTGTCGGTTGTATTGTCTCCTTGAAGAACTCGAATCACGTCCTGAAGCGCTGTTACTTGCTCGTCAGCTTTTCGGGCTTGTCCAATAAGAAATTCAGAAGATCGGTCTGATAGCTCGGCTTTGCCATCAAGCTCGCGTCCACGGTCACCTGTGACTGCGGCGACTTTGGCGTCGGCAAGTTCGATCCGCAGCCTGTAACCAGCGTCATGCAGAGCACCGATAGTGCTGGCAGTAGTCGCAGAGCTTTCCGCCTGCTGCGCGACGTATCGCTGGGCAATCGCATAGATTTCTCCTTGCATCCCTTGGCGAACCTGGTCGGTTCTTTGGAATGCTGTTAGTTGGTCTTCGAGGGCTTCTTTGGTGGCGGCACTGTCCCGGTAGAGATATCCACTACCGAACGCCAGGGCCAGCAACAAAAAAGCCCCCACTACTTTCGCAATGAGGGCTTGAAGTACTTGCATGGTCAGTGCCTTACGAGTTCGTCTTCTGTGAGCTCCGGAACTTGGTCCAGGGCCGCAGCCAGTTCCCCGAGGAGGCCAGCATCCGGTTGCAGTCGCTGAATGGCGAACTTATGGCGCTCCAGGAGTTTCCCGATGGCGTTATAAAGCTGCGGGGTTCGCCTGTCGGGATCCCGAAGATCGGACAGCATGTTCCTGGCGGTATCTGTATCGAGAGCCTGGAGAAGTTGCAGTAACACGTCCTGAGGCATATCAACCTCCTTGTTGTGGTGTCGTGCGGACAGCCTTATAGACGGCCAGGCCGGTCATCACGAGGGAATAGAGGATTGCGGAGGCATAAAACCATTCGTTCATGGTCATGCCGAATATGAGGCGACTCGCAGCGTCTGCGGCAGCCGCCCCAGCAACGGGGGTCGCTTGGACCACACCGTTGTTGAAGTCGATCTGGATCATTAAGTCCCCCTTTAGGAGATGGTGGAGCCCTCTTTGTAGAGGAAGGCTTCGAGGTAAATTACCTGGATGGCGCTGTACTCCTCTCTACGAACAGTCTTGAGCTGGACAGCGTGGGCTGTATTGCCGGTCCCAATGGTGTGCCAACGGACGTTGTTGTAAACCTGAGTGCCCCCGTTTGCTTCGAGATACTTGGTGATGAAGACGCCCTTGCTCACACCGTCCACGAACAGCTCATAGTCAGAGATGTTGTTATCGAGGGAGGAGAACACGAGGCCGAACTCATTGCCTGTTACGTTGAAGCTAATCGTTACCGCAGTCCCTACGTTGGTTCGCAATAGGCGTTGAACGCCCAGGTATGCGTTGAGCGATTCCCTGTCGATGATCTGAGACCCAGCCTGCACTGTCGGAACGAACCTGGCGTCAAATGGGCTGATAGCAAACGTAGGCGTAGGAGCTGGTGGCGGCACCACGCTCGTATCAATGGACGACTCGATAGCTTTGATGATGTTCGAAGAAACCACGCTGTATCCCCACTGATTAGGGTGAAGTTGGTCCTTGGCGAACGCCAGGCGGTCCAGGCCCCGAAACACGTTGTAGTTGTCTACGAAGTCGATGGCGCGCTCTCTGGCAACCGTGAACAAGGCCGAACGGATGTCCGATTGATCCAAGTTGGCTGGAACCGGGTTCACCACCGGGATTGCCGGGTTGGAAGCCATCAGGATTGGGGTGGAGTAGAACGGAATGGAGTCCAGAAGAGCCCGGCATTCCTGCTGGATGAACGGGATGGTCTGAGGGCCACGGATGGTCCCCCTATCATTCGTCCCCAACTGGATGAATGTGAACAGGTCACCCGCATTGACGGCAACGGAGCCACTGAAGTTAATCCCAGACGGCGGCATGTTGTACACGCGGTAAGTGGACAGGGAGGATCCGTTGATGCCGTTGTTAGTCAGCCGGAGGGTCTTCGGGATAATCAGGGAGCTAATCCGGAGAACCTTCGATGGATCCCCACCAGCAACCAGCGGACGCACAGCGCGGATTGTCACAGTCCCGTTGTAAACCATTGGGAAGGTATGGGTGCGCGTGTGGTGGCCGCCCTCTACGAAGACAGTCCCGTTATCTGCAGGATCTCCGGCAGCGGTCGAGAAGCGGCCGATAGAGTTCCCGTTGACATAGATGATGTAGTCCGAGGCGTTCGCCGTGATGCAGCCCAAGAGCAACCGGAAGCAATTCCCGGTGAACTTGAAGGAAATCTCCCCGTAGGCGTTATCTCCTTGAGTGGTGTTCTGGTTGGTAATCAGTACCCTCCACTTACCAGGCAGTCCACTTGCTACGTCGTTTGTGATCGAGATTGGAGCCCCAACCACCCGATGTGCGAACTCGGGACCCAGTGGCAGGATGTGGATGTCCTTGGTGGCTGTGACGATGGCGTCCCCATAGGGACTGAGGGGCCAAGGCGCGGTTGTGATCGTCGCGCCTGGGAGGTACTCCTCAATCAAGTAGCGCCGCAGATTGTTCACATAGGAGTTCGTCCCGAACCAGTCGCGGGGGTCCTTCAGTGTCCCATTACGTGGATCCGTGATAGCCATTTCTGGCTGGTTACCGGAGCCCCAGGTTATCGAGTCGCCAATCCAGACGACACCCACGAACTGGGTCAGGATGTTGGTAAGGGCTGCCTTGAGGCGATTGAGCCCCCCACCGAAAGGCGTAAAGCAGGCTGGACGACTTAAAACAGAATCGCCCTCGAAGGCTATCCGCGTGAAGTCGTTCGGCACTCCGGAGAGCTTCCAAGAACCGTGAATGTAGACGTTCTTCCGTGGAATCGAGTCCACTTTGAAAATGGCGCCACCCAAGTCCACCGTGCGCCCAACAAACTCCGCCTCAAACTTGGCGAAGGCTGCGGAGTCATTCACTACCCCGTCCGCCACCGCCCCATACTTAGGGTTAAGTGGGTTCAGCCTGTCGCCAATCGTTGCAGCCGCAGCCGCAGCACTTGCCGCAGCCCTTTGGGCACTTGCCGCAGCCTGAGAGGCGGACACGGCTACTGCCGACTCAGCCGCTGTAAGTTGGTTCTTATTGACGGCATCAGTGCCATCCACTCCAGGGGCCACATTGACAATTCGGCGGTTCTTCGCGTTCGTGGTGTTATCGCCGTTAACACTGACAACGTAATCGGCCAAGTCCCGTGCTTCCTCGGCAATATGAATCGCCTGGATCTGGGAGGTATTGAGGTCGGAAGCCCGCAGGAGCGAGCCCTCGGTGAAGTCCACGATTCGATCGGTGGCTGAAGTGACGCGGCGGACCTCTATGGAGGTGTATCCGTCGCTGCCACCACGGACGATGGTGGTCTTCAGGAGCGTGGGGGAAACGAAGCGATAGTCAGTTGTAACGGCCAGGACCTTCCTGGACGTGGGGCCTATCAGGGTAATCTGGACGAAACGTCTCGCCAGGTACTCGAAAGAGATGGGGAACTCCGTCCGCGTCCCGTCCAAGGGGTACGTGTAGACGGTCAAAGTTTGAGCCATAGGTCGGCCTCCATGCGTGTGGAAAGAGAGGCCCGGCGTCCTGCCAGGCCCTAATAGTGAGGGGATCTATCGGGTCGCCCGGACGCCGCTGTCCTGAGCCATACGCATCATCACGTTCTGGGTCATAGGGTCATTCGGTACGAAGAAGCGGAGGGCATTCCACAGGGCTGTACGGTGCCCTTGAACGTCATCGCCACGTTTATCTGCGGCGACGTGAGCGGCCGAGTAGAACCCCATGCCGGCGTTGGCCAGCACCCCAGCGGCGGGGATCTGGTCGAGCGTGTTAGAGATAACGTCCTGGACCCCATTGGAGTGCAGCGGGGCCACCCCAGCCATAGGCGCACCTTCGGCCCGCTTGGGGCTTGGCTCCCGTGGGAGGATCGAGGTCCGCGCTGCAGTAGCCCAGTCGTACCCCAAAGGCCCACCCACTACGCTCGCCACACCAGCAGGAGCGCCGATGTGGGAGCTCCGGGAGATTGCCGCGTAGGACAGCATTGGGAGACTAAAAGCCTTGTCCAGGTAGTCCTTGCGGGCTCGGTCTGGAAGTCCCAGAGCCTTGAGCTGCGCCGAGGCTGCATAGAGCATCGTGGCGAGACCCAGAGAGACCCCCACCTGCGCGGCCTGGTCGAGCGCCGCCCTGCTCCCGTTGCGGTGAGCCTCCCAGTAACCACGGACCATACGGCCGTTCACACTGCGGAGAACGAACATTTTGAACTGCATCGCCGCTCCCACCACAGGGCCGTACTGGACGGACGCCTGGGCGGAGACCTTGTGAGCCCGGAGGATGGTCTCATCGGCCACCCGGTCACCCAGGCGCCACAAGTCCATCGAGCGGACATCCTTGGCCAGCCCTTCCCGGTCGTTGAGGGACCACTTGCCCGAGGAGTCCCGTGTGAAGTGCTCACGAATCAGGTCGGAGATCCCCTGGAATTGCTCCTTGGAGATCGAGGCGGAGCGGAGGCGCTCTGAGGTGAACAGCGAGCTGGTCTTCCCATTGAGTACCTGGTTGGCCAAGTCCACCATCATCCCCTGCCGGCCAGCGTCCAGCAGAAGATTGGAGGACTCCTGCAGGAGCCAAGTGAACGGGTTGCGGACTGCGGCCTCCCCGGTGAACCACTTCACGTTACCCGCAAGGGTCGCCATGAAGCCCGAGGTGCGGTTGCGGAGGTTGTCCACGATGTCAGCCCTGGATGGGCGGATGAGGTCGTCCAGCTCCTTACCGAACAACAGGTCGTGCATCGCGGAGATATCCTCCGGCTTCAGGTGCGTCCCTGCGGTGGTCCACTCACGAAGCACAGGGACATCCTTCAGGAGCATTTTGAGGTGACCATTGACTGCCAACTTAGCCGCCTCCCCGAAGTTCTGGATGCCCATATAGGCGTTCTTCGTGGTGAACCCGATGTCGTTCAAGGCCCGGACGAAAGTCCCGAAGGCTGCGTCCGGATCTCGACGGGCTCGGCCTGTGAGGATCTTGAGGGCACCGTAGAGAGCCTGGGCGTCTTGCTTTTCGTCGCCTCGGGTTGCCGCCTGCTCAATAGCGATAGCCTGGTCCTTCAGCTCCTTGGTGGTTTTGCCAGTGGAAGCCATAAGGGCAACGTCACCGTTAGTCCTCCGGTCGTACTGAGGGACCAGGCGCATGATGTCGAACTCGCGCAGGTCATTGACTGCGAAGTCGTCACCGCTCGGGAGCTGAATGGACACGTCCGAATCAAAGAGCTGGCGAGCCTCCAGGTAGGCGTTGTTCTCCAGACCTGTGAGTCCGTCCAGGTTCTCCTCGATCAACGAGCTGCGATTGAATTGCTCGCTGTGCGAGATTCCATAGGCTTTGTCATGGGCGTACTTCTCCACGAGCTCCTGCAGAATCTTCGCCTCCACCTGAGGATCCACCTTTGGGGCTACCTTCTTCTGCCCCTTGGTTCCTCTCGGTGGCTTCGGGGCAATGGCAGCCAGGCGGGCCTGAAGGGCTTCCTGAAGCATGTCGTCCACTCGTGCCTTAACAGCCGGCCGTTTCATGTAGCTGGCCAGCCAGGAGCGCTTGATGGCTTCCTGCAGACCGTCCCTGCCGAGTTCCCGAATGTATCCCTGCTTGGCAGCCGTGGAGTATCGGTTGGGGTAGTAGGAGTTGGTGTGTCGAGTGTTCTGTAGGAGTGGCTTGGCGTCGAGGCGGCCGAACTGCCCCGGATTGACCAGGCGGTCCAGCTTCTCTCCCAGGTGTTCCTGAAGAGCACCCACCATCTTCACCTCACCAGGGGTAAGACCTACGGTGTCCCCTCGCTCCAGCGCTTCCACGATTCGGCGGGATGCCATCTCCTGTCGGCCTGCCTGAGTCAGTGGTTGGGCTTTCCAGTAGGGATCCGCGTGGATCTCATCGAAGAGCGTCTGGAATCCCCGGTACGCCTTGTTGTCCTGCGCATGGAAGCGCTGGTGGAGGTCCGAGGCTGTAACCCCAAACTTCCCGTTGGAACCGTTGGTGTAGCCCGTGGGAGACCGGAAGAGGTCATTAGCCAGCGTCCGGAGCTCGTCATTCGTGGACCGACCCAGTACCAGGCCAATCTCGGACATCCCACCGAAGCGGACGCCCAGGTTGGCCTTGGTGTCGTATGGGTCCAGCTCATCGAAGTCTCGGATGGTCCGAGGGTTCAACGGAGAGCCGGCACTATGAATGGCACCATTGGCCGTCCGGGCTGCCCCTGGCTCGAATGGAACGTCCGTGAAGTCCACCGGGCCGTTCTCGAAGACCTCATCGCCATCACGGTGCGGCATGGCAGACGGGTCATCTTCGAGGCCAGCCTGGCGAGCCTTCTCGCGCACCAGGAGACGGGTAGCAGGTCCCGATACGTCCCCTTCTGGTCCCGGAAGGCTCAGTCTGCCCTCCAAGAGAGACACCGGCTGATACTCGCCTTCGATGGGGCCAGCCTCCAGCCCAGGACCTCGGGGGCTCTCAGGGGCCACCTCTGGACCCAGGAAGTCCCCTTCAAGAGGCTGGGGGCCACGGGAGGCTGCGGCAGGGCGAGCCCCAAGGAGGCCATTAAGGGCCGACCCAAAGGCTGCTCCCCCGAGGATAGCCATGCCAAGGTTCTCCTCCCGGCCGGCAACCTTGGCGTTGGTGTGCTCAGACAAGCCGCCCAGTGCTCCACCGGCAACAGCGCCGCCCACCAGGCGACTCCCAAGGCCGGCTGCAGCCCCACGCCCCGGACTCACCAGGGTCCAAGGGTCCCCCAACATCGCTGCAGCCCCGCCGATGAGCTGTGCTCCCATACCGGCAGTGGCCTGCTCCCGAAGCATCTTTTGGTTCTCCAGAGCAAGCTGGAGGTTCTCATCGAAGTTCTTCCGGTAGCCCCGCAGCACCACGTCATAGAAGGACGGGTCGAGCTGGCTGGAGCGGAGCTTGTTGTAATCCTCCTCTGTCCAATCACTCAGGCGTCCCATCTCGAACGGATCATTGAAGACATCCTTCATGCGGGTATAGGACTCGGTGAGGTCAAACTCTCCGTGGCCGATAGCTGCCCGGATGGCCATGCCCAGAGGTGAAGTCTGCAAGGATGCCTTCACGGACTCGCCGGTCTTCCCGAAGATACCTGGCTCGGTGTCATCGGCTCCGGTATCTGCCAGGAGCTTGGCGAATGGAGTGGCCACCTCCAAGCCTGGCCCTCCAGTCAATCCGGTAGCGGCCTGGACTGGCTCCACTGCGCCGGCCTTAGGTATCGGCTGCATGAAGTCAGGGGCCGCGTAGGAGGCGCTTCCGTCGCTGGTGGTTGCCTCAGGTCCACCCACGGGCTTTGCAAGAGACGCCAGGGCATCCGCTCGGGATCCCTTAGCAACGTCCGCCATCCGGGCCATGTACTTCAGGCCCTCCTCGGACACCTTGGAGAAATCCCCCTGGTCATACGCCTGGAGCTGGCCGCGCCCCACGGGACCGCCCCCTTGGTTGTACATGAGGAGCGCTTTGAGCTCATCACCACCAGACAGCTTCACGTTGTCTCGCATGTGTCGGGCTGCAGCGTCGATGGACTTGGCAGGGTTGAAGAAGTCAGCCTCTGTGACCAAGCCGTAGGCCCGTCCGGTGGCCTTGGTCATCTGCCCGATACCACGGGGGCCGGTGGGACTCTTAGCGGCCGGGTCGAAACGGGACTCCATGAAGAGCTGCTTGTGGAGTAACGGGTAGGACACTCCGTATTGGGCTGCGGCGGATTGGATAAGGTCGTCGTATGGGCCGCCAGATTGCTGGACTGCCGCGTATTCCTGGTTGAACTTCATGTAGCCTCCTTGTTAGTCGCGGAAGCCGAAAGCGCCCTCCAGTGTGCCAGTGGAGGGGTTAGCGCCGTTGAATGGCCGCTGGCTGCGTTCGTACTTCTCGATGTCGTATTCGTTGATCTTCCGGTCCTTCTCCAGGGCCTTCTCATCGCTGGCCTTACCGTTGATGTGCTTGAACTCATCACGGAGCATCTGGGTAGTGATCGGGGTGGCCATCTTCACGGCCCCGAGAGGGTCGGTAATGCGGAGACCACCTGGCACCTCCACGATGGAAAGGTCGTTTTGGTCGATCCAGGGGTATTGCTTGGAGATGGCCTTGAGGTGGGAATCCAGAATGTCCCGGCCTTGCTGCCAACTGGCGGCATTTCCTGGGTCCACCATGAGCGTCTGCTTGCGCACTACGCCGGTTGTCCTGGTGGAGGTCCCGAAGGTGACCGTGGACTTGTCCAGCCAGGAATTGACGACCTCTTTAGCCCTACGCTCGTCGCCTGTCCGGAAGAACTCCGAGTCGTACAGGTTGCGCGCAGCGGTCGAGAGGTTCCCCGGCATGTACGGGACGGAGCTATCAGACCCAGTTAGGAGCTCGTTCCACTTCTGGTCCGCCAGGTCTCGGGTCTCCTTCGAGGCGCCTCGTGATTTCCTGTCCCCGTCGATCATCACGTCCAGCCCCATGCCAGCGGAGGCCATGTTGGATGCGCGCTCAGCGAAAGCCGCCTGCTCCGGGTAGAGGGCCGCCAGGGTCGCAGGGTCAGCCTGGTAGAGCTGAATGAACTGGTTAACCTTGGCGGTGTTCTCGCTGGACAGCTCGGTGGAATCCGAAGTGACCAGGGCCTGATACTGGGAGGCAGCATCTTGGGCCACGCTCTTGAAGAGCTCCCGGAAAGGCCCGCCCTCAGTGTCAGCATTGAGGTAACTCAGCTTCAGGCGGGTCTTGCCGGCATCGTCAATATCCAGTGAGTCAATCTGCTGGAGCTTCTTGAACGCGAAGTTGGCCGCGTCCTCACTGGTGAACGTGCCGGTCTGGGTGTCCGTCTGGAAGGTCTTCCAGTCAGTGGAAACGATCCCTCCTTCCCTCTTCTGGTCGAAGCGGCTCTCGAAGATCCTCTGGCGGTTGTCGGACTGAGCCGCTTTGGTCATCTCCTTGGCTTGCTGGACCTGGAGTTGCTGCAGGTTGCCCAAGATCCTCTGGCGGGCTGCCAGGAGACCCTCGGACTCCTCCGTTACCGCATCGGTGCCCTGGACAGCCTTCAGACTGGTGGACATCCCATCCAGCATCTCCAGGCCCTTAAAGGGATCCGGGTGCATCGTTGCGTTCTGTAGGCCCTTGGTCCAGCCGTCCTTCAGTTCCCGGTTGCGGTCGAAGGTGGCCTTGGCGGACATAGCCTCCATTGCGGAGAGCTGGGCGTCCCCAATGACATCTCGCACCTTGACGGATTGGCCATAGAGATTGAGAGACTGGTCCCCGATGGTCTTAAAGAATCTGTCGGCACCTGGGCGGCTTGCGTTGTTCTGTAGGGCCTGCTGGAGGACACGGACGGCCATCCCTTCGTCCCCGATCTCGCCACTGGCAAGGCCCTGGTTGAGGTAGGCCGCCACATGTCCGGGACCAGCTTCGCCTTGAAGGACCTCTGGGTCATCCAAGAGAGACCCCAGGTCGGAGGCCGCTTGCATCGTGGCGTTCGCCTTGTAGCGCTCCGAGAGGTATCGAGCGTGTGTGTCGAACAGGGCAGCGTTGCGGTCGGTGATGTTGGTGTCGAAGCCCTGCTTGAAGAACTGGTCTTCAGGGTCGAGCCCGTTGTCCTCAGCGTATGCCTTGGCGGCATCATTTCGGCGGGTGTGTAGGTACTCCTGGAGATCGTCTGGGGTCTTGAACTTGTTCTGTCCGATCAACTCCTGGACCGAGGTGTCCACCTCATAGGCAGCGTTACGGCCGGTCTTGCGGGCCAGCGCTTGCATTGTGTCCGGGTCGTCCTGATACAGAAGGGTCCCGTTTGCTCGGGCCTCCCGGCGCTGCTCTGGGGTGAGCTTGCGGATGATCTCATCGGATCGAGAGTCCGCCAGTGCAGCATTGGTGGCCCGGTAGCCTACGTATGCCTTAGTGGCGTTCTTGGCGAAATCTGTTAGTGCCGACAAGGCGCTGGGGGAGATGCCGCCAGCTTTCACTGGGGTGGCCCGGTAGCCCAGGCGCCCAGTGTCCCGGAGGCGCTGGATACCAGCACTCTCCCGGTTCTGTACTGCTTCATTGATCGAATTGGCCATTGGCCCTCCTTATTTCTTAGGTGCATTCAAAGACTGACTCAGGGAGTAACCCGAGGCTGCAGCTCCGGCAGTGCTGGAAGCCACACCCAGGGCCTTCGATAGGTTGGAGGTCTTGATGACTGGCGCAGCGCCTCGGATTGCGGACTTGGTGTTCTCCACATTGCCCACTTGATTCGCGAAAATGGCCTGGTAGTCGCGCTGGTAGTTGGTGACTACGCTGTCCTTCTCCCTCTCGGTCTCCGCCTGGGTGACCCGCTGGATCCGGTCCATGGAGTTGCCAGATAGACCGGACTCCCCGATGGCTGCGGTGACCATCCCTCGGTTCTTCAGGGACTTCAGGTTGATCTCGGTGAGCTCCTGGTTGGCCTGCTCCCACTTGTCGCGGTTCTCCAGGGTTAGGTCAGCGTTGGCCATGTTCATCTGGCGGACCATCTCGATCTGAGATTTACGCTTGGCGTCTTCCGCCTGGCCCTCAGCCTTGGCCTGGTCGTGAGCGGAAGAGAGTCCACCCACGAGCGCCACGGCCGCCATAGTGATGCTTACTGGTTCACACATGGCGCCTCCTTAGAAATAGAACTGGCGGAACCTGGTGTCATCGTAGGCTCGCTTGTAGCCTCCCCAGGTAGCGCCCAGGGCATTGAGAAGCTTGATGTGCTTCTCGTTGGCCAGCGACACGATGTTGGTGTAGGCGTGTACATGGAGGTGCCCCGTCAGGGACTTGAGGTAGTCCCTCAGGATCCAGAACAAACGCAACTTGTCCCGAGCGCTCAGGGCCTCGGCGTGAGTCGTGTGGACAAACCAGATGCAGGTCCCTGGGGTGCCACCTACAGCGAGAACATTGCCCCGCTCGTCTGTGACGGCTTTGGCCGTTGGATCATTCGAGGATGCGGTGAGGACCTGGATGGGGCATCGACCAGGTTTAACTCGGTCCATTTCCTCCCGGTCACTCGGGGCCAGGTTGAGGGCTGCCTGGTACAGGTGCAGATAGTTCGCCTTGTGTAATCGCATAGAGCCTCCTTGCTCATCAGGTGCCGGAAGACCGGCGCAGGTAGTTGCCCTCCCAGCCGCAGCCGATGATGTTCACCGGGACCGGGTAGGAGGACGAAAGGGTTACTGTCTGATTCCGGGCGTTGCCGGCTACGGAGAAGCGGTGTTGGCCAGTGCCAAGGGAGGCATTGCCAAGTACGTGGGACCCGAGGTTCACCCCTGGCATCGTGTAGACGAACTCCGTGGATCCGTTGGAAACGGTCACGTCGAAAGCCCCAGAGCGCTCGTAGTTCACCCAAGCTCGGCGGAGCTGTAGGCGCCCTACGTCCTCCGTGACCGTGGTGCCATCCTGGGCGGTGTTCTTGATGAGGAACTTGGAGAACACATAGAGGAGCTCGTAGCTCAGCCCCAGGACGAACTGGCGGCCAGTGTGGTCCCCGTCCAGGTAAAGCTCCCCGTCCCCCGTCCAGCCACCCACTGGGCACTTGTGGAGCTTGTAAACCCCATCATCCCGGAGGGTGTAGAAGTCCCCTGAGGTCGGGAGGAAGCCATAGGCATCCCGGATCTTAATGGTGGACCGGAAGAGATCGTCGTTATACGAGCTGGCCACCACGGAAGCCTTCATATCCATGTAGGCACGGTAAGGCTCTGTAGGTACGTCCAGCGTTTCCCGTGTGAACTCCACGCGCTCCAGGGTGATACCGCCAGGGCGCCGGAGGACCATCCACATGAGCGACCCGATGCACTGGGCGGAGAGGACCTCCACACCGTCCCCAAGATCCCAATGGCTCCAGGACTGCTGCGCAAGGCGCTGGTCCACGTAGAGGAACTTGTAGATGAAGACACACTGCTTTGCCTGATCCGAGAGCACCGTGATGAAGTTCTCGGTGCCGGACCCATGGATAGCAAACACGGTGTTCGGGACGTAGTTCGGGACGTGCCCCGAGATATCCTCCGCGTCCTTCACGTCGCTCACGTCCTGGACCGCGTAGTAGCGCTTTACGGAACTGAAGGCCGCTCGTGGGCTCACGAAGTAAACGCCACGGCCAAGGCCGAAGGGGCGCGCATTGTCGCTCACGTCGAACTCGGTGGTGAGGTCGAGCTGGATGGTCTTCGAGGACAGAACGCCGTTAGCTGTCAGGACAAATTGGGCTTGGTCGCTCCAGAGTAGGAGTTGCTCCGAGTACGGGACCGCATACTTCAGGATGGACACCCGGTTATGGGAGATGGCGACGTCTATCGGATCGTCGTCCGAGAGAGCCGCCACGGAGGCCGGGAAGAAGTCGAAGTACTTCGCCGTGCGGCTCATGATGACGTTCTCACCACTCAGGAAGCCCAGGCGATTCCGGAAGAAGAAGACATCACTTATGGCTGCATCCAGGAAGGATGGCATTGGGTTTGTGGTGTCGTCGCCGGAGGTCCGCTTACCCCACTCCACCGGCTTCCAATCGAACTGCCCATCAGCCGCCCGGACGAGCGCGTGGGGCATGGTCGAGTCGTCCACACCCTGGATGATCCCTGGAGCTACGGTCTCCCGCCATACCAGGCCGGCAGCGTCATACTTGACCCAGTAGTTATCCTTACTCGCAGTATTCTCCCCGGTGATCTCCACCAGGTATCCATCCACACACTGGATAGGCAGCTTGGCGAAGGTTTGGACCTGGTAGATGAACGCAGAGATGAGCTGGTTGGCATAGCCGTCTGCCGTGGTGATCGAGGTGATGTCCACGGTGGAGGACACACAGACCCATCCGGGTCCGGAGGTGGCCGTGAAGCCTGGCTTGGTGTTGATCTGGGTGGCCAACTGCCCGGCGATATACTGGGCGTCCATCTGGGTGATGTGAGTGGCCACGGAGCCATCGGGCAATGCCAAGGTAGCCAACTGGATCCCGTTGATAGCGACGGTGAGGGTCCGGCCGTACTGGCCTCCGCGCACGTTGATGACAGCCCTTCGGCGGAGCGGGATGTAGCCTGGCTGGGTCGTGGAGGTGCCCAAGGCGACCTTCTTCGAGCGATTCACCACGAACGTATAGTCCGCCACGGTGACCATCCGGAGGTCCGTCCTTGGGTTGCTGCAGTTCGCGTACCCGTTATAACCACGCACCGTATAGGTGTTGCCCAGGAGATCCCGGACGGCAATCCCGGTCCCATCCAGGAAGACCAGGTATTGCTCCTGGGAATCCCGGTTGATGAGGTGGACGGCCGGGTTGTTCGCCCACTGGGAGGCTGGCCCCAGGTACTTGATGAACTTCGACGGGAAGCGCTTCTGGAGGCCCTCGGTTTCGGAGGACCACCCGTTGACCTGGATGGCGCCCTGGTCCTGATAACGCAGGATGTCCGGTTGCTGCGAGATGCCACCCTTGAGGTTCTTGATGGATTGCGAGATGAGACCCATATCGCCCTCCTATCGGCTCGTACGGCCGGAGGTCCACGAGTCCCCGTCCAGCATGTTGAAGGCGCCATAGTCCAGCTCGTATTCCTGGACAGCCGCCCAGGCCTCAGACTCCTCTTCCTGGAGGGTCGCTTCGATCTCAGCGGCCCCAAAGAACCGGATGTTGAAGCGACGGGCAGCCTTAGCGACGATGTAAGAGCGGAACGGGACGGGCATATCCGAGAAGGACCGCAGGCGAACCAGGTCTACAGTCACCGGATCCGTGAACTGGTCGGTCTTGGTAGCGCGGTCGTACAGGTAGCCCCCACGGTTACCGTAGGTCGTCTCAGAACCGGACACCCAGATAGCCAGGTAGTCACGGGCGTAGGGAATGAGCTGCGAGAAGGTGTCAGGAAGAAGCTCTACGCTCTCCTCTCGGTTGAAGGTCCACCCCTTGGCCTGTACCTCTCGGTTGACCTTGGTGAGGATCCGGCGAGCGTTCGCAACGTCCGCGTTGGTGCCATCCTCCAGGGTGTTCACTGGGGATTCACCGATAGCTGCCAGGATGTCATTCACAGCATCGAGCTCATCGGAGCTGTTGAGGTTGTCCTCGGTAAATTCGTTCATTGGCTCCTCCTTGAGTCAAAACGAAAAAACCCCTCAAGCCCCAGTTAGGGACCCGAGGGGTTCGATAGGTGTTGCTTAGCCGAAGACCAGAGCGCCTACGGCTTCCGGACGCAGGCCACCGTGACCCATGGCGTACTTGCCGATGATCTGGTCAGCCTGCAGGGAAGCACGGCGGTCACGCTCCAGGGCCATGTCGCGGAGCTTCACGGTGCCTACAGCGGTACGGTGGGACAGCAGACCCACTACGTTATCCAGAGCAACCGGAACGGTGGCCGAGGAGGTCGCAGGGAAGCCATGCTTCTGGTTGGCGCCGTCCATATCGTCACCGGCACCACCAGCGGTCAGGTGTGGGACCTCCAGGATCTCCCAGCCCATCACGTTGCGAATCGCACCGGTTTCCGGGTTGATGAGAGCTTGGTAGTTCGCAGCGTTCGGCATCAGAGCCGCCAGGACAGCCGAGTAGTACTCCGGCTTGGTGTAGAAGGTGCGGTCGCCGGTAGGCACGTACTTGGTGGTGAAGTCCGCACGAGCGGTGGTCAGAGCCTTGATGATCGCAGTACCCAGAGCCGCCTGGTCAGTCAGCGAGGCAGCCGAGCCGATCTTCTTGATCGACGGAGCGCCCAGGCCGGTAATGTTCTCGTTCTTCGCAACCGGGAGGTTGTTCAGGACGGCAATCTCAGCCAGCACAGCGCCGTCTGCAGCAACCGCCAGAGCTTCACCGATCTGGGTCGAGTACTCCGAACGCACGTCATAGTGGTTCATCGCATCCTCGATGTCGTAGATCAGCACGTCCGAGGCCAGCAGACCGTCAATCGGGATGATCTTCTCGGTGTGCTTGATCTCGCCGCGTTTGTCGTCCAGGCTCTCGCCGGCTTTCAAGTAGACGCCTTTGGTGCGACCCATGACTGGGAAGCTCGCGGACTTACCGTTTTGGATGGTGCGGACCATGTGACGGGTGACGACTACAGCGCGACGAGCGAAAGCCGCCAGGACTTCACCGCCGAAAATCTTCAGGAAGCCACCCAGTTTGTCAGTGCTTACCGAGCCTTTACCTTGATCCAAACCAATTTGTTGACCTGCCATGTTGTGATCTCCTTATGCAATCCCAGGATCCTTCCCGGGTGTTCCTTACGGGCACGGCAAACCCTTGGGATGTACCCAAAGGCTCGTCGTGTGTTCCTATTAGTGAGGGGTTTTGCTGGTCCTTCTGGTTAGAACGGAGAAGCCAGTAGACGGGCCTCCACCTGGCGGCGGAAGGCTTCATCCAGGCGGTACTCCTTGGAGTTCATTGCGTCGATCATCTCCTTGCGGGAGCCGAAAGGTTCCACCTTGGGAGCCTTCTGGGTGCCTTGGGGAGACGCCGGGGCTTTCGCCATGACGTTGCGCTCTGGGGCCTTACCGAGCTTCTTGGCTCGACTCTGGACACCCAGGTTGATGATCGAGCGGACAGTCACCAGGTCCTTGCGCTCCATGGCCGCTTCGAGGGCAGCCAGCGACTCGGGGGAGTTCGCTCGCATGTGACTCACGATGGCGTTGAACTTGTCTTGACCACCGGCATAGGAAACGATTGCAGCGGCGTACTTGTCAGCCAGGGCTTCCTGTCCCCGGATGAACGAGTCCACGAACGACTTCGAGTAACCAGCTTTCGCCAGGGCCTCATAGGTCGCATCGGACAGCTTGCCGTCACGCTCATATTCCACTTCAGCGTTCGCGGCGGCCTCTTCCGTGAGACCGTTCTTGATCGCCTGTTGACGCAGGGTGTCGAAGCCCTCCGCATACTCGTCCAGGCCTTGGATGGACTGCTTGAGCTCATCGGAGGGCTCGTCCAGTAGTTCCAACTCCTGGTCGTCTTTTGGACCGTCCTGGTCCTCTTCGCCGGCTTCCTTGTCGGCGTCTTGCTCACCCCCCTCTTCGCCTTCCGGCTTGTCCTTGGGTGCCTCTTCGCCAGTCACCTGGTCCAGAGTGATTTCGTCGTCCCCATCTCGGACGGAGACATCCAGCTTCAGCATGTTCTGCTCGTGCTCGGCCGGGTCGCTGGAGGAGATGATGGCGTTGTTGACACCGAAACTCGCGTAGACATCAGCGGAGCGGTAGAGGGCGCCGGCCAGGGTGGCCATCGAGAGGGACAGAATGCCAATTCGCATAGATACTCCTTAAGAATCATAGGGATGGGACACGGAGGTGTGTCCCTATTAGTGAGGGTTTTAAGCTCCCAGCGGAGCCGCCTGGAGCCCCATGGAATCCATAGCGCCTGCCATAGCGTCCGGGCTTGCGGTTGCCTGAGCGGCTGCGCCTGCGCCGATGCCTTGAGCACCTGCAGAGACGCCCTCCTGCATCGCAGTGGCTGCCATGGCCTTCGCCTTGTCCTGCTCGGTGAGGAGTAGGCCGGCAGTGTCCATGCCCAATGCGTTTGCAATACGGATCTTCAGATTGGCCACGTTGAGGTCCGGGTCCTGCACCTGGCTCAATGGCGCGATGAGGGAGACGAACTGGGTCAACTTGTCCAGGTCCTGGCCGCGCCCCAAGGCTTCCATGCCGGTGCTCACAGTTGGCTCGATGGCCTCCTGAGGCATATCCGGGATGAGCTGGGTGGCTTGCAACTGGACCATCAGGTTGCGGACGATTGGGAGCTGAAGCTCCTGGGAGAGGATCGAGTAGACACCGCCGAGGGTGTCCTCCAGCTCCTTGGCCACAAAGCGAATCTCCTCGGCCGTCACCCGTTCGCCCTGGCGTTGAACCGCCGAGTTGAGCATGAAGGCATAGGAGAGGCGCGCTTCGATCCCTTCGGCCACAGTCCGGGCAACGGTGAAGTCTGCGGTCTTGTCGAGCTGCAGGAACTCGATGTCCTGCTTACGGCCTGGCACGAAGTCGCCGGTCTGGGACTTGACCAGGCGGCGCACCTGGGTGATGCCGTTGGGGTTCACCAGGCCGACAATCTTCGAGGACACCATGGCGAACTTGACGATGGATTCCGTGAGGTTCTCCAGGGACTGAAGGTCCCCCAGGTACTCCTCACAGTGGGATCGGCCGTAGTTCTCGCCGTCCATCTTGACGTAGCGCACAGGAATCCACGGGCAGGCCGTCAGAGGGTACTGTCCATCAGAGCCGTCCACCTCCTCACCCTCGACCTCCTGATAGCTCAGGTATTGGTCGCCGGATTCGTCATCCAGGTAGACGTGGGTGTAGACCTGGACGAGCTCGTCGGGATCCTTCTCGCCTTCTATCGAGTTCCTCACGTCCTCCGGGAGGGCCGCATAGGCAACCTTGTCCACGGTGATGAGCTGTAGGATATTCCCGAAGGGATCCCGCTGGACCACGTAGTTGGAGAGCTTGTATAGCTTCGGTGGGTTGAACTTGTCGGCCTCTGGTGGGGCCAAGTAGAGCATCCCATTCCCGGCCACCAGGAGCTGCTTGATGAGCTCGAAGAGAGTCGGCCGGTAGCTGTTGGATTCCATGAAGGCCATCAGGATCCGCTCGACCATGGAAAGGCTCTGGTCGATCTGAGCGAGCTGGGCGCTGTCGGTGATGATTTCCTTGGCCTGGAACTCGCTTATGGTTAAGCGCATCCATGGGGCCAGCGGGAAGAGTGCCAGCATGAGCTTGGCGGCGATGTTGTTCAGACCTCGGGCACCGACCGATTGCCAGGGTGTGGTGTAGTCGGTGGAGGCGTTATCGGAAGACTTCGGGAACAGTGAGGGGATCGTCAGCTTCGCGCAGTTCTCGGCCCTGGTTTCGTAGGGGGCTCTGTCGTTAACCAGCTTGTCATAGGTCGCCTTGGCACCATTGGACCCGAAGCCTGTACGGGCTTCAGCCATTAGTGCCTCCTCAGATGTTCAGACCAGTCCCGGAAGATCGGGAAACCGAGAGACCACGCTTGCCCCGCGCTCTGGCGGCCTTACGTGCTGCTTCGGTGTCGGTGTTTCCTTCGTCGTTGGCGGTCTCCTTGGGAGCCTCCACGGCCGCTGCAGGAGTTGGGTCGGCTACAGGCTTGGCAGCGTCATCACCGCCCCCGCCCAGTAGGCCCCCGCCGATAGTGGCGCCCACTACCTTCTTAACGGCCTTCGCTACTTTCTTGCCCATCCTTGGACACCTCCAGTTTGCGGTAATTGATCTCATAGCGCCCTTCGGATATCCGATGGGTAAACGCCATGACCCTGAAGTCAGTGGACTTAGCGATGGCCCGAGAGAGCCTCACAAGTTTCCTACCGACTTGTCCGCGATAGTCAGGATTCACGTAGAACCACTGGACAGTAATGAGCTCGCCTACATGGCAGTCGTCATCAGCCGTCATAATTACCGCGCCGACCACTCTCCCCTCTTCCGACTTCGCCAGGATCTCAAAGCGTTCATTCGCCTTGATGTCCCAAGTGATTCGACGGAATGCCTCTTCCGGGCTGGATTGCCAGGTGAGTTCAGGAATGTGGTCAATTGCATTAACGACCAAGCCATTCACCAGCGTACTCACTCCTTCCTCCATGGGATGAACCGAGTACGTCACCCCAGGCATCACGAAGTCCTCTTTGCGAGGCTCTTCTTGATTGCCGAAGTGGAATAGCCGGTAGATGGCTTGGCTGTGACCTTGGGTTTATCCAGGGCCGAACCTACAGACGCCGAAGTGTCGTCCTTATCGACCTTGGCAACGTTATCCGTGCTGGTCTCAGTCCCGTCACCGGACCCATACTCGACACCCTTCGGGTTATCTAAAAGAATGGGCTCAGGGGCAGGAATAGCGGAACTAACCTTCGGCGTCTTCACTTTGCTTGAAAAGCACACTTGCGCCTCCTTAGGTCACTTGTTGATCCTCCAGGTGTTGCATTTGTGCTGCATCCATTTGCTCGATGAGCTCGGTTACCAGTTGGGCACCTTCAGCAAATCCTAAGATGGCCGCTTCGGTCCATCCAGCGCGCCTTAAATCGTCCAGGGCTCCTACCCGAGTGAGGTATGCGAAGTTAGTCCGGGCTTTAAGGAATTCGGCTGCAGCATGAGGGATTGAGGGAATATCCTCAGGGTTTTCCAATTGATACTTGATAACGGCAAGCATATAGCCTCCTGTGAAGTGTCATCCCATGGCACCCCTGGATCCCCGCTAATAGTGAGGAGTTCTAAGAGGTGCCACAGTGATTAGCCTCGGCCTGGGTCGAACGGCTCCCGGACTGGTTGCCACGGAATCGGCTTCATGGTTTCCCAGTTGAAATCAGAAGATCGGCAGATACGAGCAACTTGGGCCTGAGCTACCAGGTCCTCGTAGGCCATGCCTTGTTTACGTGCCAGGGACGCAATGCAATCCCACAGAGTGATTCCGGTCTCGAAGGAGCATTCAGCCTCTTCAGCCGGCATCGAACTCCAGGACCATACTTCCTCACCTTTGCGAGGACCAGACTTCATCACGCGGCTAACTTCAAAGAAGAAAGTGGGATTGTCCAGCCACTCCAGAAGTGGAGTTGTACCGACCATCTCGCCCACACCTGGAATGCCGCCATAACCATCCGTGGCATCACCTTTCATGGTCTGGTACATATGCCAACGGTCGGCGTCCGCTTCGGTATTGGTGACCACCTTGTTCTGGGTGAGCCAATAGAACCGGCCGGGAATGGTGTTGAAGTCTTTGTCACACGAGACCGGGATGGCCTCATCGACATCCAGGAATTCCGGATTGGTCGCCAGGATCCCAAGGACATCATCGCCCTCCAGGCCGAACCATTGGAAGGTCCGGTAGTAGGTCTCGGTGTCGGCCATTTGGCCCTTCAGGAACTCCGGGTAGCCCACTGGTTTCCGTTTACCTTTCCGGTTGGCCTTATAGGACGGTAGGACGACCTTCCGCCAGTTATCGGCGCCATTCGGGGTCGAGAAGACCATCACCAGCTCGGCGTTGTGGAACTCCTTCAGGCGCTCACGGAAGTGCTTGAGGTTGCCCTGGAGAATGCTCAGGGCGCGCTTGTGGTCGCACTGGAGGGTCCAGACATCTTCACCCCAGTCCACCTCCTCCTCGGCCGCAGAGAGGGCCTCGAAGATCAGATAGTCACCGTCCAGAAGGAGCGCAATCCGCTTATTCGCCTTCGACATTCGCAGGCTCCTCTTCCGGTTCCTGAGGAGACTCTTTGACCACTTCCTTAGGGGCGGCCTTCGGAACTGCTTTGGTCTTCTTAGCGGGCTCGAAGAGGGCGCCGCTCAGACCGCAGGCGCCACGATGGCGTAACTGCCAGCAACTATCAGGTTCTTGCGGAGAGCCACTTACTGGGCACTGGGCGGTAATGGCACAAGCGGCCGACTTAACGCCCTGGACTTCCGTGTCCGGCATGTAATGCTTGCAGTCCTTGCAGAGATTCATTGAATCCTCCCATGTTGTTTCAGTAAGCGAGTACCGCTCGCAGTGAGTGTCCAATAGCCGCTGATAATCCCAGCACCGTTAAGAGCAGTAATATGCCCTCGGCTGGAGGCTTCTGCGGCCAGTTGGGCGAACTCACGGGCGAAGTTGGACTTGTAGGTTTTGGGCTCCATCTTGATGAGGTAGAGGAACTTGAGGTAGTCATCCATCAGTTCACCGCGTTGAATCGCTTGTCCAGGAACGCGGTAGGTTCGGACTGGTGAACTTTCGGAGCCTTCGCGGTGATCTCCATTAGCGGCGGCGCCCACTTACGGAAGGCAGCGCCCGAGTTGTGATCGGTTTCCTTCATGAGCAGGTCACGAATTTGCTTAGCGGAGTCCCTCAGGAAGAACTTGCAGAGACCTTCAAGACCACCCTCATTGTGGGCTTTCAACATTGCCTCACCCAAGGCACGGCGCTGCGGGCTCATGCCGGGCTCTGCTTCCAGAACCTTACGAATCTCTTCCGGCATCGCGACGATTTCCGCCAGGACTTCCTTGCCGAACACTGCAGTGAAATCCAAGGTGATACGGCACTTGAAACTACGGGACATATGGCCTCCTATTAGTGGCAGTCCTTCCAGGTCTTACCGAACTTGGCCTCAGTATCAAGTTGGCACCGGAAGTTAAATTGAAGTTGAACATTGCGCATGGCTTGTTGTGCGGCTTCAGCGACTATCTTCGCAGTGGCATCATCCTTGGCGCCGATCTGTACTTCGTCGTGAACCCAAGCCATATAAACGAAGTCCCCATCCCACCCGTGGACCAATCCATGGTCCTCGACAAGAATCCTTTCGATCTCTACGACCCACGCCTTGCAGATGAGGGCGCCGGCCGATTGCAGGAGAGTGTTCAGGGCACTATGGGGAGAGCGGACGTGAACCTTTCGGCCATCCAGGCCTTTGATCCAACGGCGCTTCCATTTGACATCCCACTTCTTCAACACGCCGTTGTACGTCTGGGAGGCAATAAGTTGCTCTTCCAGGGCGCCACGGAGTGCGGAGATAGCTGGGGTGTTCTCCAGGAAGGACTTCTTGAGCGTCTTGCCCTCAGCCTTCCCGCCACCAACGAATCCACCAACTTTCGCGTCACCCGCTCCATACAGGAACGCATAAATGAAAGTCTTAGCGATGGCCCGACGAGCCTCGTGGTATTCGCTGTGTTTGTCTCGCGTCTCGTCTGGACAAATCCCTGCGGCGATTCCGTTCACCCAGTGGATATCACCGTTAAGCACGGTGTCCGCGTAGACGCCTCCGTCGAATGGAGACCCGAAGTGACCGAGGCAGCGCAGCTCCAAGCCGCTTGCATCGACACCCACCTGTATCCACCCACGGAGACCAGCTCCGAACAGAGAGCGGCACTCAGGGCCGTATGGGGCTGTGCCCGAAGGCACCTGGGCCATGTTCGGGAAGGAATGGGTGGCACGTCCTGTTACCGCACCATTCGGGTTCACTGAGCCGTGCATGCAGCCGTCCGAGCCGACCTTCCGCATCCATGCGTTGTCACCTTCGGCAAGCTGCCCGATCCGCTTCTGGATCATCAGGTAGTCACGAACCAAGTCGATGGCCGCCTGGGCCTTCTGGTCGGATACCTTGACGTGCTCAAGCACCTCATCGTCCACCTTTGGGGCACCTGCAGGAGTCCATTCCTGCGGTTCCCACCCAGCGATCTCCAGGACCCGAATGATGTGGTCGCGGCTCGCTGGGTTGAACGTGATGTGCTTCACCGGGCTATAGGGAGCACCTTCCATGGTCTCCCGCTTATCCAGCCGGCGTTTCTTGCCCTCACCGCACCAGACTCCGCCAACCTTCGGGTACTTGACCTTCGGGTACTTGGGGAGCGGCTTCCCTGTCTTCGGGTGCTTGAAGGCTTCCGTGCCTCCGTGAGGTTGATACCAAGACCCGAAGGTCTCGATGAGCTGCATGAGGAGATCGGAGCGGCGTCCTGCCAGCTCCATGTAAAGCTTCTCAGCGGCTACCTGGTCGAACGGGAATCCATTCCGTTCCATCTGAGCCAGCGTCCATGCGGCTTGATGTTCCAGGCGAACGGCGGCCATCCATGGCTCGCCATTGGGCGCAAACGGGAAGTAATGAGCGTCAGAGACGAGCTTCTCGAAGAGTCGCAGGGTTACCTGTACGTCCTGTACGCAGTACTCCAGCATCTCCTCGTTGAAGTAGGCCCAGACGTTCTCACCTTCGCCGTAGGTGCCCTTGAGGATCCCCAGGCGGTAACCCCATGCCTTCAGTGCATGAGAGCCGTGGAGCTTTCCTGGAAGCTTGCCAGCCCGCATCAGGGCGCCATCTCGATCCTTGATGTTGGCGTAGACCAGGCGGGAAGCTACGAGGGTGTCGAAGACCCTCTGGCGGGGGATGTTGAGGCGCTTACCTGTCAGCTTTCGCTTGAGGAGATCGAGCGCCGGGTGGTCGTACTTGATCCCGTTGTGGAAGACCAGAAGACCATCAGGTTTTGCCGCCTCGGCCTCCAAGGCCTTCAGGTAGCTAAGGAAATCCTCCGGACGATAACGGATGGTCTCCCCGGTGGCAGGGTCGATAGTGACCCCGCAGTGGAACTTGGAAACGGTGTCCAAAAGGCCGTCCGTTTCGATGTCCGAAATGAGCATAGGGTCCCTCCTGTGCTTCAAGCTGTCGTGTGAGGATTTCCTCCTAAGTGGTTGACTGGTATGGGATTACCGTTAGCGGGTCAGCGCCTTGAACTTGGCGGCCTCGAAGCGCAGCTTTTCGGCATCGGCACGGAAGCCCTCTTCGGCCTTGCGCATGGCTTCGGCGGTGTTCTTCGCCCATTCGGCCTGCTTGGCCTTCTGGTCGGCCGCCTTGGTCAGCGAAGCGATGAGGCGAGCCAGGATGAAGCGGTAGGTTTTGATGACGAACATATGGGTTCTCCTTTAGAAGTCGGGGTCGTCGCTACCATCGAGCTGGGCAGCGGTGGATGAATCGGGTTCCCAGCCATCAGGCAGGGGCTCAAGCCAGCCGGTTTCCCGGTTGTAGAGCATGAAGCCGGCCACACCGGTCTCCCCGGTGAAGCGGCACTTGAGGACTCGGAACAGGACCACGTTGGGGTTCTCGCCTTGCTGGTTACGCTCGGCGGCGATGATGGTGTCCGAGAGCTGTCGCAGAGATCCGGCACCGCGCAGGTCGGTAACCTTGATGACTCGGCCTTCCTCGTGAGGGGTCCCCTTCTCGGGGTTCTTGAGGTGGCAGATGACGACCATCAGGACGCTATTGGTCTTGGCGAAGGTCTTCAGCTTGGTCATCAGGCGGTCGATGGTCTTCCGCTCGTCTGCGTTGTCGTCCATGCCGGACACCACAATCGAGATGTGGTCCAGGACGATGACCTTGCAGCCCATGGCCTTAACCATGTAGTGCAGCTTGGCCAGCAGACGGTCTTCCACGGATTCCGCGAAGGAGTCATAAAGGAAGAGCTTGTCGGTCTCGAAGATGGCATCGAAGGCAGCGTCGAATTGCTCCTCCGTGGTCGCCTCCGGGTTCTGCCGGTAGCGAGTCTTGAGATGGAGCCCAACGATGTCCTGGATGGTTTCCTCGACGGCCTCCTCCAGCATGGCGACACCCGTAGGGATCCCCAGACGGTGGAACCAGTTGTAGGTGTTCTGGCGGACGAAGGTGGACTTGCCGGAGCCGGAGCCCGAGGTGACCATCAGGACCTCACCCTCACGGGCGTCCTTGGTCATCGAGCGGAGCTGTGTTGGGGCATCGAGCGGAATGGTCGGGGCGACCTTCTTCTCTTTGACCCGTGCCTTCATGGCCTTGGCGGAGACCACGCCGTCCGGAATGAACGGGGAGGCGTTCCACATGGCCTCCATGACATCCTTGCCCCGGCCCGCCAGGAGGCACTCGTTGGCATCCTTGAGAGGAAGCACAGCGATCTTCACCTTGCCGGCTGGGAGGATCTCAGCGGACTCCTGAGCGGCCAGGCGGCCAGGCTCGTCCATATCGAACATCAGGACGATCTCCTCGAACTGGTCGAGGTACTCATAGTTAGCAGCCAGGCAGGCTTTAGCGCCCTTAGCGCCGGCTGGGATGGAGACCACCGGATACTTCAGGCCCTGGAGCTGGGCGACGGACAGGCAGTCGATCTCACCTTCCGTAATGACGATCTTGCGACCACCATTCCAGAGCTGCCGGCCGAACAAGAGGGACTTGTCGAACTGGCCACGGGTGGCGAAGTTCTTGTCCTTGTCGCGGAGCTTCTGACCAACAAGGGTGCCGTCTTCGGAGTAGTAGTTGGCGATCTGGTATGACACGCCGTTCTGCTTACCGATCCAATAGCCGTACTTCCTGCAGGTCTCCTCCTGGATCCCTCTGGCCGTCAGACCCTGATAGCGGCCTTGGTGCTTACCCATCTCCAGGCAGCCTTCGACAACCCGAGTAGAAGGCCGATACTCACCCCCTGCCCCGTCACCAGGGACATAGTGGTCACACGCAAAGCAGAACTGGTGACCATCCGTGTATAGAGAGTTCGCATCTGAGCTCCCACACTTTTCGCATGGGATGTGTTCCAGGAACTGGCTGTCTTCGCCTTCACCTTCAGAACGGTCCATCAGGACCACCCACAGGGCAGGTTACAGGCAGCTCACCGGTGGCTCGACGGGGAACCAGGTCCACATACTTCGCCTGCATCTTCAGCCGGCGCTGTAGGTTTCGCTCACTCGCAGGGATCCCACGGACCTCCACGAGCTGGCCCCAATGGGTATCACCGACAAACCGAACGTGTGCCCCATCGATCCCGTGCTGGGTGCCGGAGATCAGGAACTGGTTGAGGTTGTAGTCGAAATTACCGATGGCCTGGGTGGCACACTCGAAGTCATACACGATGACATCAATGGGGACCGTGGACAGCTTGCAGCAACCGATGATCCGGTCGTGGTCCGTGTGGTCGTAGAACTGCATGGGATCGTAGGCAACTGTCGCCGCGTCGAGGGCATCCATGACTTCGCGGAAGGAAACTCCCACGGTGATGATGTCGATGTCTTTGGGCTTCACTCCGAAGAAGATGTCCCGAGCACAGCCACCAGCAATCACGCAGCGGATGCCACGGGCTTGGAGGTGCTCCAGGAGATCGAAAGCGGCCTGCATCGAGGAACGGTTAATCATATGAACCTCCTTGTTCACAGGGCAAAAGGCTCCCCGAGGCGGCCGTGAGGACCACCTTGAGGAGGGCTTGAGGGTTACAGCAGGCTCTTCGCCAGGTAGTCCTGGACGTTGAACGAGGGGCAGGCTTTGCCAGAATCCAGCTCGTTGTGGCCGACGATCCGAGCCCCTGGGTAAGCCTGTTGCAGGCCCCTTAGGGTTGCATTCAAGGTGTCCCACTGGGCCGGCGTGAAGTTCGCGGCTGGCTGCAGCTTCTCGTCCACACCACCGACCAGACAGACGCCTACGGAGGTCGCGTTGTGGCCTTGAACATGCGCACCGACCACACCCAGCTCCCGGCCGTGCTCGACGGAGCCGTCTCGACGGATAATCAGGTGATACCCGACATCCAGGAAGCCACGCTGGCGGTGCCACTGGCGGATCTCGCGCAGGCCGATGTCCATGGATGGCTTAGTGGCTGCGCAATGGACCACGATGAGGTCCGTCTTGAGGCGATTTTTGAATTGAACCTTCGGCATCATTGCACTCCTTTGCAAATGAGGATGCCGTCTGGGATCGGTTGGCCTTTCTCCTTCAGCCAGGCGGCCGGGATGAGCTTGTCAGCAAATTGGAAGCCATTCTTTTCGCACCATTCGGCATAGGTTGTCTTGGAGCCCTTGTAGAGCTTTGCTCGGCTCGATGAGAAGACGAAGCGGATGTCCAGCTCCGGGTGTTGCTCCTGGATCAGCAAGTGTTTCTTGCGGTCGTCTACGTCGAAAATCCCTTTCGACTCCACGATGATCCCATTGCGCAGCACGAAGTCAGGCGTATAGGACGCCTCACGCTGGGGCACGGTGTACTTCAGCTTGAACTGCTCGAAGGCCACAGGAATCCCTGCAGCCTCCAACTGAGCGGCGATCTTCTCTTCGAGGCCGGAGCGGTAGGCAGTGGTTTTGCCTGCAGCCGACTTAGCGGCATACGCTCGGCGGCCGGTGAAGGCCATTAGAAGTCGCCACCATTATCAGACACTTCATAGCCATCATCAGCGGGGCCGAAGCCATCATCTTCCGGCTCATCCTGAGGAGCCTGGCGGCGCGGCTGGGAGTTGTCGGCCACATAGCCGTCCTCCTCGACCTCATCACCCCAGTCCTCTTCGCCACCGCCGAACTCGACCAGCTTCAGCAGCATCACAGAGTCGATCTGCAGCTTGACCGAGGCGCCAGTGGTTGGCGTCCAGCCGTAATCCATCAGGGTGACCTTGGCCTTGATCTCCGAGCCGCCCGAGATGTTCGGAACGTCTACGATGGTCTTGCCCTTCGAGTCGGCCACCTTCAGCGGCTTCATGATGGTCTTACCGGTCTTCTTGTCGTCGTAGCGGTCATAGCTCGACATGCGGAAGGTCACGGTGCCATCGCCATTGTCCACGAACGGCAGGTCACCTTCGTAAGGAACCAGGGGCTTCTTGCCGCGCTGGACCTGAGGAGGGTTCTTCTTGTGCTCGGCCAGGCGCTTCGCATAGGACTCTTCGTGATGCTTCACGATGGCGTCGATGAACGGCTGGGCAGCGTTGGCCTCGATGGTCAGGCTGATTTTGTACTTGCCACGCTCGGTGGCGAAGTGGTCACGGCCGAAGTCTGCCTTGGCGATGTAGGCGTAGGGCTCGACGGTGCCGCGTGGGGTGATGACTTGTGGACGCTTTTGGAAATTGCTCATGGAATAGACCTCCTTGTCTATGTGGGTTAAGCTGGGAAGCGGACCTTTGCGACCTCCGTCTGCAGGTACTCGCGATTGATCTCGATGGCCATTTGCTCGCTGGCATTGCGCCGGAAGAGCTTGAAGGACCCGTACACAACGGCCTTGAAGTTCGCCAGGAGGAAGCCCTTCTGGAAACGCCAGGTCTCATGCTTGAAGTGGGCGTAAAGCTCGGGGTCGTATGGACGCCCTTCTGGGCTATCCGTCTGGGCCTGCTTATCGGCGATTTCGAGCAAAGCAGACTCCACGATGTCCTTCTGTCGAGCGGACATCACGTAGTTGAACAGGCAGCCAGCCAGGCCGGAGCCTTTGGTAGCCGCGAAGTTCCAGAGGTGCAGGAAGCCGTCTGGAGCGGAGCGGGTGTTGCCTTGAGCTCTGCGCATTAGCGGTAGTCCTTGTGTGGAACCTTTCCGCCCTTCAGCGCAACCCAGACGGTCACACAAGGGACCAGGTTCACGCACAGGCGGCGGTTGAAGGTTGAGTAATGGGCGCCCACCCAGAGGGAGCGCCAGTTGACCAGGATGCCGGCCTTCATTCGGGAGTTACCGAAGGGCGGACCCGATGGACTTCGCCATACTCCAGCTCAGCGGCTTCGTGGGCTTCGTCCAAGGAAGAGGCCCACATAGGGACCTCCTCGATTTCGTCTTCGACGGTCACCAGGACCTTGAAGAGCTTCATTGCGTAGTCACGTTTGGGCATTGTTCGCCTCCTTGCGAGCTTTCGCCTGGACCACCATCCGAGCACCGAAGAACTCCACCTTTTGGGAGTCATAGAGGCCCTCTTCGTCCTGGCCTTTCTTGCGGAGGTCCAGAGCTGCAGCGGCGCATTGACGCCAGATGGCCTTAAAGGCGTTCCCTTGGGCGTAATTCATCTGGAGCGCCTCGATGATGTCGTTGCACTCAGCGGTATACGGAAGGGTGTGCTTGGTGGTGGGGTGGGTAATGCGGACCTTGTAGTAGTCCACGGAGCCACCAGAGAACTCTGGGGCTGGCAGTGTGCCGATCACCTTTGGGGCATCTGCAGGACCACGAGGTGGACACACGCAGAACTGCCAGGAGTTAAGACAGTCGGGGCACTGCTTCATGCTGCAGCTCCCAGGCGGTCAACTTTGACAACCTGGTCGAAGGCACGAAGGCGGGAGTGTCCAGGGGTGACCTCGATCTCCACGGTCTTCGGGAGAACTCGCAGGACACGACCCACGGTCATACCGGAAGCGCCTTTACCGCCTTTGGCGAAGACCACGTAGTCACCTTTGGCGAGCGCTTTGCCCACGATGTCATTACTTGCGGATTCCATTGCAGACCTCCTTCAGGCGGGTCCACAGGAGGACCAGGCGCGGCCAGCGGCCGGTGTATGGGGTGAGCTTCAGGCGGCCCAGTTGAGCGGCCTTGGCGCAGGTGCCTTTGGTGACCAGGAAGGTCGCCTTGTTGTCCTTGTTCACCAGGACTCCATTGAAGGGCTTGGTCTGGACGTGGCGGATCTCACGGTCCACTCGGACGGTGAAGCGGAGCTTTGGGACTCCACGGTTGTGGTGCAGAAAAGTCTCGGGCACGGTTGGGCCTCCTTGGCAGGTGAATGGGATGTCCTATCAGTGAGGGGATTTAGGCAGGCAACAAAAAGGGCCGACCCATCACAGGCCAGCCCTCCAGGTAACGCAGGGTTTCTTTACGCGATCTTCGAGGCATCCAAGCGGCGCTGCCTACGCTTGCGGTAGGAGAACCAAGGCCATGCTATGACCACTCCCAGCAATATCAGTGGGGTGCAGGCGCTCAATCCGGCTCCGATGGAGAGCATGAGGATGGTGGCAAGCACGAGGAGGATCAGGATGGCCTTAACGAGGATGTCGAAAGTGCGGAACATGGTGAACCCTTGGTGAGAACGTCTACCAGGAGGAGTTTACCAGTGTGTAGATCGAGGCGATGACGCCCAGGATGAGCAAGCCGATGGCCAGCCCAAAGCTCACGTAGTGGATGACCGTCTTCGGCCACCAGGTGATGGGCTTAGATGGCCGGATGCCCAGATAGCCCCAGTGATTCAGGTAGTCATTCCGGGTCGCCCAGCAGTAGATCCAAAGGAGGATCCAGAGGACTACCAGGAAGATGATGGATAGCTCCTGGTCACTGGCCGAGCCACTGGAGTGACTCATGGAAGCCCCGATGGAGGCTCCCACTGCCGCGCCGATAATGGCACTCATTCCTTCACCTCAGGAGACGAGATGCCCCGCCAGCGGTTGAACGAAGGGTGGCGCAGGGATCCGTCCTCGAAGCGCTCCATGAAGGAGACCTCTACGGACCAACCGTAGAATGGGTTTTCTCCCGCCGTATTGCCGAAGTCCGACCCACTTGCGTGCATCAGCTCGTCCACGGAAACACCGTAGTGCTCTGCTACAAGGTCGGTAAATTCGGTCATCTGCTCTTTGGTGATTCCGCAGGCATTGACCACATGGCCATCCTCCAGCAGAACCTCGAAGCCGATCACCTTGCCCTCGTTGGCCAGGCAGGGAGTGCCCCATACCAGACCGCAGACCGTGCCATCGATGGTGTCTTCCGGCTTCATCTTCCACTGGCCAACCTTCTTGCCGCGCTTCCAGGTGGCATTCGGATCTTTAACGACCAAGCCTTCCTTACCTTCGGCTCGACGGGTCTCGAAGAGAGTCGCCAGGCCCTCGTAAGTGAAGACATCGAGGCTCTCGACCATCTTCCACTTGATCTGTGGGACGTGCTTCTGCAGCAGGGCGACCATGAGCTCCGAGTGGACCTTCATGATGCCGTGGGTGACTTCGAGGTCACGGCCTTCGCGGATGGCATCCAGTGGAGCCACACCAAAGACGTGACCTTCGATGTCGGCCAGCTCCAGGAGTGGCTTGCCAGGCTTGGCGGTGGCGCGGCGCAGGAGGCCGGCAGTGAACTCGGCAGGTTGTCCAGGGACCACAATCTCCGCCTGCAGCATGAAGCCGTTCGGGTAGATGCACTGGTCATCCAGGAGGAGGTCAGCAAAGCGGCCATGACCGTTAAGGTCGCGGTTGTATCCGGCCTGCATCCCTGGGAGGAACTTACCAGCTCGGGAGAGGAACTGGACAGCGCGATCCTCGGTTACCACCAGGTTCAACTGGACGCCATCTTCCTTGGTGTCCGCGATGACCCACCCGGTAGTCTCGAAGACTTTACGGATGGCGTTCTCGGAGAAGTCCACAGGACCGGCTGGATTGGTTTCGAGGATTACGGATTGTGCTGCCATTAAATGGTTTCCTTTAGAAATTCGATGGTTTTCAAAGCGATGTCGCAGGAGATCGTCGGCGCCTTGGAGAGCTCCGAAGCGGCGGTCACTGGCTCCCCGCAGTAGGCGACCAGTAGGGCCAGGTCTTCGCTGAAGAGCATGTAGCCGCGCTGGACCCGATCAATGCGGAGGTACTTGCCGTTGTGGTCCACCAGGAGATCCCACTCGTTCGTGGGGAGCTGCAGAGTGGCCAGGGTGCGCATGCCCCGAGGATGGATCCCGTAGACCGGGTGGTCCGCCCGTAGGACTGGGCCAGGCTCAGGCCAGGTGAAGAAGTCCCTCAGCCAACCCATTCATGGCGCTCCCCTCGGGAGGTCTTGTTGCGCTTGCCTTTGCGTTGGCGCAGCGCTTCGAGCTCCTCAGGATTGCGGGCACGGGTGGTCGGACGAGACAGACGCTCGACGTGGTTGCTTTGCATTCGATTGGTTTCCTTCAGGCAAAAAGAAGCCCGCGCAGTGGCGGGCTCAAAGGGAGGTTGTGGGTGTCACTAAGAGTGAGGGTTTTTAAGCGAAAGCAAACTCAGACTTGAGGATTTCCTGGAGATCCAGGGACCCAGAGGCTGGGAGCGGCGGCATCTTGTCGAGCTGGGATTCATGGAGCTGGTCCATGAATTGCTCACGGAAGTCCGCCAGGACATCGTTGTTTTCGTAGGTTTCCACCATGGTCTCCCGAACTGCCCGGAACATGCCCCCGGCTTTCGCTGGGATAGTCCCGAAGGAGTCATGGATCAAGGCGAAGAACTCGATGCTGTAGGCTTCACGGGCTTTCACCACGGTCTTCCGGAGGTGAGAACCATCCTGGGAATGGACAAAGTTCGGGGACACCCCGCTCTCCATCTTCCTCGGGTCCATCTCTTCAGAGTCCCGGACGTTGACCGTGGCCTGCATCCTGTGGCTACCCAGGAACATCAGGTCCACCCGGCGCTTGACCGGAGTGAAGTACTCCTGCCAGACCGGGAAGCCGTCCGGGGTAATCCAGTGGACCGCCATGCAGGGCTTGAGGACCTCTTTGGTCTTCTTGTCCTTGACGGTGCTGGCCATCAGCTTGGCGGCGCGCTGGAGCCACTCCATGGCCTCGACGGAGGCAACCACTACGACACTCACAGAATCCCAGATGTGTTTCGCCAGATAGCGAGCAAACTGGTCCGGGTGAGTGAACATGTGGCCCTGCCCTCTGTCGATGGCTGGACGGATGATGTCCACCATGAGCTGGTCAGCGAAGCCGAACTCCTTTGATCCGTAAGGCAGCGTCATCACGGAACGTTTAGTGGTCGAGCGGGTCACACCGTAGGTATCCCAGCCTTTCGCAAGCGTTCGGGTGCCAATGGTGCGGACCTCCCGGATCTCTCCGGTCTTCTCGTCCGTGACCAATTCCACCTGGTCCTCAGTGCCGTGCTCCATGTCCACTTGCATCCGCAGGATGACTTCGTGGGCCACGAGACGGTAAATGTCCTGGACTTCGGTGGATGGGAGGAGGTTTACAGCACGGCCACCACGCTCGTCGCGGAGCATTGCGGAGAAGTGCTGAATACCGGAACAGGAGCCGTCGAAAGCAATAGGTAGTCGCGATACCCACGCTTCGCCGTGCTCCTGGACTCCTGCCCACTCAAAGCAGAACGCCAGGAAACAGAACGGAGAGTCCATGGACATCCATTCCGTATTAGTGAGGGGATCTGCAGCACACGCCAGGATTAGCTCCTGGTTGTCCTCGACCCACTTCAGGCGCTCTGCAAAGCCCACCTTGTCCACGCCGGCCGTGTTAGCCCCATGGATAGCCAACCACATTTTCCCTTCAGCTCCGATAGGCTCCCCGTGGGCAGCCTGCAGGAGTCCCTTCGTCATATCGTTCCCTTGCGGGTTGAACATCGGGAGGGCATAGACCCGGCCGCGCCAGTCCATGTTGTAGGGGAACCAGATGGCCTCATACTCCGAGAACTTGTTGGCCTGGGCCAGGGTGAACTCCAGCCGCAGCCTGCGAGATGAACGCGCCTTCTCGCGGCGGTAGACCTTGGTGGCGTCCTTCTTCCAGACCTTCAGGCTCGCCTCGTTCTCATCGATGTCCTCCGGGCGCATGGGGAGCTCTTCCTTGGCCAGAGCCGGGAAGTCATCAATGGGTACGTTTTGCCATTCGGACAGCGCGTTGGCCACCTCCAGGACCTTGAGGTTCACCGACCAGGCAGACTCCTGGGCCAGGTTAACGGCCTTCACCACCTCCGGCATGTGGACATCCCGGTAGCGGTCCAGAGCTCGCTTGGTGCGGACCCGGATGAGACTTACAGGCTTACGGCCCTGTGCCCAGTACCCACCGCCCCGCACACCGACCCACTTTTTAGGAGGGACGACACACGGCTGATGGACTGGGGCGATGCCGGCCAGGCTGAAGGCGCGCTGCGAGAGCTTCTCGGCCCACGCTGGATGCAGGTGGACAGCCTCACAGTCACTTGCTGCGTGCCCGGCGTTCTCGCGGACCACCTCGATCAAGCCCGAGGACTCGATAAGGATCTCCATGAGTTTGATCCCCACCTGGAAATGCTCATCCTTGCCGATGTCGGCCCGGTTGACCTCCCAAGGGAGCCAGGTGTCGAGCTGGCCGTCCGTGGCCATGTTGGTCTCCACCGCCTTCATGAACTCCTTCTTATAAAGGTGGCCATTGCGGCGATCCAGGGCTGGCCGGATGACTCGCTTGAAGTGCTGGGCCTCTTGCTCACGGATACGACCAAAGCGCAGCTCGTCTTCAATGGACTGGCCAATGGAGATAGCCACGCGCTGGACGGTGTGAGTGCCTGAGGTAGACGCAAGAATCCCGAGGGTGCGCTTGATCGTAACAATCGCGGCCACCTCGGGTTTCAGTACGCGGAACTTGTCGATGGCCACATGCTTGCGCCGGACCTTAGTGTTCTGGTGTTCGAGCCACTCGTTGTACCGAGCGACGAACATAGGGACCAGTGCCTCCAGGACTGGCTTAGCGGTTGTGGTGTCTGCATATTCGCCCGAGGCCATGGCAGCCTCCAGGCCCTTACGGAACCTCTCTTCACCCAGGACGTATGCCTCATGCTCAAGGGAGAGCTGAAGGGCCGCCAGGTCCTCCCCGTACAACCTGGAGAGGGTCTCGAAGGCTTTTGGGGAATGCTTGATGTCGGAGAAATCTTGTTGCTCAGGGAGAAGGACACTCATTTACTGCAACGTTCCTTTGCGTTGAACTTAGAGGACCCACCTGGACCACCAGGGAGGACTGAGAGGATCCGGAAAGGTCTCTCTAAGTAGTGAGGGCTTTTAAATCTGGGCCAGGCGCTCACTCACCGCTGCGGCAGTCGTCTCCCGGTAAAATGCCCGTCCAGCTTGGTCCTTGCCCACGCAAAAGCCCGCTATGTCCAGCGCATGTTGATCCCAGAGACGTGCTCCTGCAGAGGGCACCTGTCCTCCTTCTTCCACCGCCTAATGAGGTCTTACCCCATGCCCCGCAGGACATAGGGAGTGGCCTTCTCAGCCGCTGGGTAGAAAGTCCTATCGTTGTGTGCCACCGGGAAGCCAGGGCAGTATAGCTTGAATACTGTATGTCCAACCAGTATACTGAAGACCTCTTACATGAGGTGCCACCTGAGTCATCCACTACTCAGTCACCTCAATACGGCCGAGGATGTCCGCCATCTGATAAACGAAGCGTTTGGTTCCTGCCGAGCTCTTCAGGGCCACCTCCAGGAGGGAGTCATCAAGGATCATGATGATCCCCTCCACTGTGGCCTTGTCGTACTCATGCCCGACGCTGAAGAACGTAGACATGGACTTGTAGCTGATTTGCCCATCCGTCCCAATCGACGGGGCTTTCACATAGAATTTAATTGAGCGGACTGCTTGTGTGCGCATGGGATGTAAACTCCTGTAGCCATGAGAAGGGTGAAGTCTCCACGCTCCGTCCAGGAACGAGAGGCGTTCTGTTTGAGTGCGGCAATTAGAGCTTGCTTTCGAACCCGCAGACGCTTGAGACACTGCAGAGTATTCCGCCGTTCGGCAGCTAAATCTATGGGATTTATTGACGAGAGCTTTCCGCGCTGGTAGGTTTTGCGCAATTCCACGTTTAAGCGCGCAATTTGCGAATCCACGAGCACAGTCTCGTTGATGACCCGTGCCAGGGATCTGGCGGAGGGAGCATTCCATTCCGTTGCGTTCATGACGTTCAACTCAGTAGTGAGATCCAGATGGCAAACCAGCAAGGCAATACCCTACTCCAGGCTAAGGTCACGGATGAGACCCTTAACACTGCGCTGCGGGCATTCGATGCTGTCTTCACTCCATCCCTGGAGGCAGATTTCTTGGTGTCCGATGAGGACGCTATAGATGAGCTGTACCTGGACGAAGGCTTCGAGGACGAAGAAGACTAACGCTCTACTTCCTCAAGGTGCTCCAGAAGACCAGAAGGTTTCGAGCACCTTCCGTTACTGGCATTCCATAGTGAAGGGTCCTCGACCCCTGGAATAGCATCGCGTGGCCCAAGGGCAACTGTGGGACCTCGAAAGGCTCCCCAAAGCCCTGCGGCTTAACCATCGTGCCCCCACCCTTATGATCGTCCGATAGGGCAACCACCAGAGTGATGTCTGAATCCTGGTCGTGGTGCCAATGCCCCTTTGCGACCTCCTGCGGGCGGTACTGAGCGAACTGGATGGACTGGATGAACTTCGGGTCCAACTGATAAAGGATCTTGGCCAGTGGTCCCACAACGTGCATGAACAGAGACGCCAGGGCGGCGTGAAGAGACGGGCAGCGGTCTTGTAGTGTGACCTCTGGGATCTGGACCTCGGCCTCCTCGTCTGCATTGACCTCGAAGGACATCGCCGCGATCTCTGTCAGCAGGTCATCCACGTATTCGGGGTGCAGGAAGGGAATCGAGTAGACGCCAGAGGAGTAACGCCCAGCGCGGTCTGAGCGGCCGTGCTCAAATACCGAGCGATTGAGCTCTTCAAGGTCGCTGTGATGGACAGGAGGCCCGCTTAGGAGCTTGTCCCAGGTGAGCCCGTGTTGATCCTCAGACAGCTTAGCGAGGCGCTCGATGGCGGGCATGTGTGGACGCAGCTCGGGATGGAGCTTGTCCTTTGAGGGGATGGCCGTGCCGGCCTTTAAAAGTACGTGCGTCATGCTCGTTGTTTCCGTTCGTTTACGTTGCGTTGCGTTCTTGCACACAACCTGCAAAGAGTCCCATTGCAGTCTGAGGCTCTTTGCGTGTTCTGCGGGTGAGCCCCGGCGCCTGATTCTACGCAGCGCGGGGCGGCTTGCAACTGGTTAAATGAAAGTGCACTACCGACCCGACAAGTGGTTGACACCCTGCCGTTTCGCTATGGTAGAGCGGATTCTGGCGTCAGAGACTTGTCGCCTCTTCGCCTCCACATGCTCCTGGAGGAAGCGCCGGAGATCCTGAGTCGCGTACCTGTCGGTTATCTTGCGGTCAGTCTGCCAGGCACCCTTGAGCCACCCGATAGACGAGCCCGTGCGAAACTCAGTGACCATTAGGCGAGCGTCCTTGTGATGCTTGTGGAGCGTGAAGTCCATCAGCTCCCCATCAATGGCCACTGAGTATGTCGCCAGGATCTGCGCCCACTTGAGACCGTCTGTCGTGACCACCTTCAGGTAATCAGGCAGGCGCAGCCACGGGCCTGTCATAGCTCCCGCGTCCAGACCTGATGGAGCCTCTCCGCCATGGTTGCCTGCCCTACGCTGAAGGTGTCGCGCTCGAAGGTGGCACAGGTAGCGACCCACGAGCCATCCGGTAGCTGGCCATAGGACCAGGCACCGACCCAGCATTCGAGGGACGCATAGATACGGAAGGCATTCTTGAGGTTCTCATCCAGGGACAACTTCTCGTCGTACTGGAAGACCCGCTCGGTGACAGCACCGGCCAGCTTCAGCCGGGCACCCTTAGTCCTGGTCTGCGGCATGTACCGCGCATGGATGGCGAACATGACTCACGCCTCGCCTTCCAGGACACATTCAGTGCACAGCTTGGCGAAGTCCTTACAGGCCTGCAGGTCGCCAGTGAAAACGGAGCCAGACGCCAGATCGTGCATCCAGTACGGACCACGCCAGCAATCGAAGAGACCGAACCGATAGGTCTGGCCCCTGTGTGTCACCTGGACGAAGTGTTCAGAGGTCGAGTAGTCACGCGCCTGGGCTTGCTCACGGTGAGGCTGCAGGCCCTTGAGGTCTGCCACACGGAGCTTAGAGATGGTGATGGTGGCCGGAGCCAGGAGGCGCTCCTGGTCATCTGGGTGCATCTGTCTGAGGGCCATGCGAGCCAACTCTGGATTCAGTACCCAGCGGCCCAACTCGGACTCCACCAGCTTAATCACATAGTCCAGCGACAATGCGTCAATACGGGCGTCAAGGATAGCGTGGCGTTCTTGGAGAGTCATTGCGTTAGTCATTATCGTTACCTTGCTTTACGTTTCATTGAGGTGTGATTCCACCAGAGCCCACGAGCTAACCCATGGGCTCTAATTGAATCACTCGTTAACGAAGACGTGAGCGTAGCCCTTGCCATTAGGCAGGCCACCGGAGACGAACTTGGCGTAGCGATTGGTGCCGTTCGGTTTCCAGCCCAGCTTGTCAGCCAGAGCCCGAGCGGCTGCCTTGTGGTTGTCCTCGCTATTGAGGGCATCGTCGTAAGGCACGGCGATAGAGCCCGCTTCGCACTTAGCGACCACGCGGGAGCCTCGGAAATTGGTAGGCCCGAAGTATTTGGTGATGATGGCTTGCATTATGGTGATTCCTTTACGTTGCTTTACGTTGTCGTTGCGTTTCATTGAGTGTTACCAGCGGAGCACCCAGGCTATAGGTGCTCGACTTGTGGCACTCAGGCTACATAGACCAGCTCATCCTCTCCCAGGTACAGGTCCAGGCAGCCGAAGGTCTTAGTGGCAGCCGTGAGCTTTTCACCCAGCTCGCCCAGGCCACGATCCCAGAAGCCAGATCCATGGCCACCACGGGTCAACCAGAAGTCATGCCCGGCGCACTCCCATACGTCCTCATTGGGACATACACGCACCTTGGCGTACTCCAGGAGTTGCTCGCCGGCATACTCCATAAAGTCCTGGACATCCTTGCAGGCCTTGGCGGCCTCACCTGGAGCCCACTGGTAGTCATCCAGACAGACGTGCTCCTGGGTCTCAGGGTGAGTGTCCGAGGAAGCCCATAGAGCAGCCTCCAGGTAACCAGCGGTGAAGCGAGCCACTTGCATTTCATTGAATTGAGTCATTGCGTTGTATTCCTTTGCGTTACGTTTCGTTAGTGAATCCAGCGGTGAGCCCGCAGACGCCTAATGGCACAGGCTCACGACTTGAATCACTGTCGTTACGTTCTATTGCGTTGCTTTGTAGTTGTTAAAGAGCGAGTCCTTTCAGAGTTCTTTAAGAGCGTCTCTGTCTGGAGTTGGCTCATCGTATCAACCATAGAGTTTAAGTCAACAAGTTTTTCAAAAAGAATTCCATGTGCTCAAAGTGTGGTCCTACTGAGTAGGGATAGCGCCTCATGTATTCCCAGGGAGAGACCAGGAGGAGAACTTAGGGAGCGCTTACAGATAGGGACAGACACAGAGACCTGGATGATCGAAGAGTGAGCCCTAATGCCCTCCCCTGGGCTCTCCAGGTGGCCTACAGCCCGTGAGTATCCATAGGTCTACCCAGTGTTAGAACCTGTTAGAAACCCAGTGATTCCGGGGCCTCCAGGGCCTTAGCGTGTGCGTATAGTGACCCCTGGGGTCCTTAATGCGCCTGTATGTGAGCGCGTGAGGGGTATACGGGGGTAATGCTGCGGTAGTTACAGTGAGATGGTCTCTCAGATTTTTCTACCAGATTCTTAAAGGCTCTTTATGCGCACCAAAAGTTACACTTAGGCGAGACTCAAGTGGACCTACCTAATGAGACCACTAAGACCCTGATGGAGAACTAAGAGATGCCTTGCAGGCCATTTAATGGTGGAGTGGTAACGACCCATTAAATGGCGGGCGCTGGAGGTGTTAGAACCATGTTAGAAAAGTGTTAGACGTGGGATTGAGCTGGATGCCGAAGCCCCGTATACTCGGGAAGCGCCACGAGCTGGAGAGTACAAGGTGATCTCTCCACTAACTGTATTGGAAAAGCTCAGGGGCGCCCGCCTGCCTTCGTTGACTTGGCCGGGCGCTTGTGGCCTGTACCTGGAAAATAAGTGAGAATGCCGACAGCCGCATTCGGCAAACCGAACTTATCATATCCAAGAAACGTCATCAGCTTAAGGCCCAGATCGCAAATGAAACGAACCGCGTTCTTCATCTCCGACGGCACCGGCATTACCGCCGAAACCCTGGGCCAGAGTCTGCTCGCTCAATTCGAGAGCATTCCATTCAGTAAATTCACCCGTCCCTACATCGATTCGCCGGAAAAGGCGCGGACCATGGTCCAGCAAATCAACGCTGCGGCCGAGCGTGATGGCGTACGCCCGATCATCTTCGACACCATCGTCAATCAGGACATCCGTGAGATCCTGGCTACTTCGAATGGCTTCATGATCGACATCTTTTCTTCGTTTTTGTCCCCGCTGGAACAGGAATTGACCGCCCATTCGTCGTATTCGGTCGGCAAGTCGCACTCTATTGGCGGCAATTCCAACTACATGGAACGCATCGAGGCGGTGAATTTCGCCCTCGACAACGACGATGGCGCGCGCACCCACTATTACGACAAGGCCGACCTGATCCTGGTCGGGGTATCGCGCTGCGGCAAGACCCCCACCTGCCTGTACATGGCCATGCAATTCGGCATCCGCGCCGCCAACTACCCGCTGACCGAGGACGACATGGAGCGCCTGCAGCTGCCCGCGGTGCTGAAAAAGCACCACAACAAGCTGTTCGGCCTGACCATCGACCCCGACCGTCTCACCGCCATCCGCCACGAACGCAAGCCCAACAGCCGCTATTCCAGCTTTGCCCAGTGCGAGTTCGAAGTGCGCGAGGTGGAAAGCCTGTTCCGCCGGGAGAACATTCCCAACATCAATTCCACGCATTTTTCGGTGGAAGAGATATCGGCGAAGATTCTGGTCGAGAAAGGCGTGGAGCGCAGGTTCAAGTAAGCCTGCACCGGCCTCTTCGCGGGTAAACCCGCTCCCACAGGGACCTCACTGCCCTCAAGCCTTGTGATGCTCCTGTGGGAGCGGGTTTACCCGCGAAAGGGCCAGCTCAGGAATACAAAAAAAGCCCCGGCATCGCTGCCGGGGCTTTGTTTTACTCACCTTGGGCTCAGGACGGCACCACCGCCGCCTGCCCGCTCATGGCCAGGTCGACCAGTTCGCGGTTGGCCACCGCGTACATCGCATAGTCGGTGCCGGTGGCATTGCGCAGGTCATCCAGCATGGCACGCCAGCGCTCCACCATCCCCCGATGCTGCTCGGCCCACAGCGCCACGCGGGCGTCCATGTCTTCCGGCGCATCGGCCATCTGCAGTACCGAGATGGTGATCGCCCGCTGCTGCAGGTCGATGTCGTCACGGAACGCCTCGCGGGCCAGTGCCTGCCAGTTGTTTTCCACCGGCAGGTTGCTGATCTCCTGCAAGTACCAGGTCAGGTCCAGCGCGCTGCCCACGGCGAAGAACGCCTTGGCCACCTGCGCCGGGTCATGGCCGGTAACATCCGATGCCTCGATGATCGGCAGCAGGGTATACAGGTGTGTGGTGCCAGCCACCATGCGCGCCAGCAACTCCGGTACACCGGCCTCGACGAAGCCCTGGTAGCGCACCATCCAGCGCTCGCGGGTCGGGCCTTCGAGCAACTCGTCGAGCTTGAGCCCCAGTTGCGCGATCTTCGGCCCGAAGTGCGCGGTGTCGCGCCCGGCGTCCTGCTCGTTACGACGGCTGCGCAGGAACCAGCGGGTGGCACGGCGGCCCAGGCGCATCAACTCGTCCATGAGGGTCAGCTGGATTTCCGCCGGCACCTGGTAGTCCAGTGCCTCGATCTGGCGGAACCAGTGCGGCAGGTGGAAGATGTCGCGCACGATCACATAGGCCCCGGCCACGTTGGCCGGGCTCATGCCGGTCGACTCCTTCAGGCGCTGGACGAAGGTGATGCCCATGTTGTTGACCAGGTCGTTGGCGATCTGGGTGCTGACGATTTCGCGCTTCAGGCGGTGGCGGCGCATGGACTCGGCGAACTTGCTGACCAGCGACGGCGGGAAAGCGGTTTCCATGTCACGGGTCAGGTAATCGTCGTCCGGTACCAGCGACTTGAGCAACTGTTCCTTGAGGTCGATCTTGCTGTACGAGATCAGCACCGACAACTCGGCGCGGGTCAGGCCCTGGCCGGCGGCCAGGCGCTCGGCCAACTGCTCTTCGGACGGCAGGAACTCGATGGCACGGTCCAGCTTGCCACGGGCTTCCAGGTCGGCCATCAGGCGCTTGTACTCGGCAATCCGCTCGCGGGCACGGCGGGCCGCCAGCGACAGCGCCTGGGTCTGCTTGTAATTGTTGCCCAGCACCAGGCCGGCCACTTCGTCGGTCATGCTGCCCAGCAGCTGGTTGCGCTGCTTCTCGGTCATGTCGCCACCCTGCACCACTTCATTGAGCAGGATCTTGATGTTGACCTCATGGTCGGAGCAGTCCACACCACCGGCGTTGTCGATGAAGTCGGTGTTGGTGGCGCCGCCGTGCAGGCCGAACTCGACCCGGCCAAGCTGGGTCATGCCCAGGTTGCCACCCTCGCCCACTACCTTGCAGCGCAGCTCGTTGCCATTGACCCGCAGCGCGTCGTTGGCCTTGTCGCCGACATCGGCGTGGCTTTCGGTGCTGGCCTTCACGTAGGTGCCGATACCACCGTTCCACAGCAGGTCTACCGGTGCCTTGAGCAGCGCGTTGAGCAGCTCGGTCGGGGTCAGGCGATCAGCTTCGATGGCGAAACGCTCTTTCATCTGCGGGCTGATGGTGATGCTCTTGGCACTGCGCGGGAAGATCCCGCCGCCTTCGGACATGATGCTTGTGTCGTAGTCGCTCCAGGCCGAACGCGGCAGGTCGAACAGGCGCTTGCGCTCGGCAAAGCTGGACGCAGGCTCCGGGTTCGGGTCGATGAAGATGTGCAGGTGGTTGAACGCCGCCACCAGTTGCAGCTTGTCGGACATCAGCAGGCCGTTGCCGAACACGTCGCCAGCCATGTCGCCGATACCGATCACGGTGATCGGGTCTTCCTGCACGTTGATGCCGCGCTCGCGGAAGTGGCGCTGCACGCCCACCCAGGCGCCGCGCGCCGTAATGCCCATCTTCTTGTGGTCGTAACCGGCCGAGCCGCCCGAGGCAAAGGCGTCACCCAACCAGAAACCGTAGTCGATGGCGATGCCGTTGGCGATATCGGAGAAAGTCGCGGTGCCTTTGTCGGCCGCCACCACCAGGTACGGATCGTCATCGTCATGGCGCACCACGTTGGCCGGCGGCACCACGCCGCCGTCCTTGAGGTTGTCGGTGATGTCGAGCAGACCGGAGATGAAGATGCGATAGCACGCCACGCCTTCGGCGGCGATCTCGTCACGGCTGCCGCCCAGCGGCAGACGACGCGGCAGGAAGCCGCCCTTGGCGCCGACCGGCACGATTACCGAGTTCTTCACCTGCTGGGCTTTTACCAGGCCCAGCACCTCGGTGCGGAAGTCTTCCTCACGGTCGGACCAGCGCAGGCCGCCGCGGGCGACGTTGCCAAAGCGCAGGTGCACGCCCTCGACCCGTGGCGAGTAGACGAAGATCTCGAACTTGGGCACAGGTTTGGGCAGTTCGGGGATCAGTTTGGGGTTGAACTTGAAGCTGAAGTACGACTTGTTGTGGCCGTTGGCGTCCGGCTGGTAGAAGTTGGTGCGCAGGGTGGCCTTGATCAGGTCCAGGTAGCGTCGCAGGATGCGGTCTTCGTTCAGTACCTGCACATCGTCCAGCGCGGTCAGGATGGCTTGCTCCAGACGCAGTTGCTTGTCATCCAGGTCGTCCTGGGTGAGCTTGCGCGCCAGGTAGAAGCGGGTCTTGAACAACCGGGTCAGCTCGCGAGCGATGTCGGTGTGGTTGTTCAGGGTGCTGGCGATGTAGCCCAGGTCGAAGCCCAGGCGGATCTGCTTCAGGTAACGGGCATAGGCGCGCAACAGCGCCACGTCGCGCCATGGCAGGCCGGCGGTCAGCACCAGGCGGTTGAAGGCGTCGTTCTCGGCATCGCCACGGACAATATGGATGAAGGCGTCCTGCAGGATGTCGTTGAGCTGCTGGATGTCCAGGCTCAGGCCTTCGCTGTAGGTGAAGGCAAAGTCATGGATCCAGTATTCGCGGCCAGAGGCATGGCGCAAGCGGTACGGGAACTCGCCGAGCACGCGCAGGCCGAGGTTCTCCAGGATCGGCAACACGTCGGACAGCGCCAGCGGCGTGTCGGCGTGGTACAGCTTGCAGTGCAGGATGCGCTCGCCGACCTGGGTCAGCGGCTGGTAGAAGCTCATCGCCAGCGGCTTGCTTTCCGACAGGTTCAGCACGTGCTGCAGGTCGACCACCGCCGAGTGCGCGGCGAAGCGCTCGCGGTAACCGGCCGGGAAACCTTTGGGGAAGTCGGCGAGGATGTTGGTGCCCTGGGCTTCGCCGAAGTTCTCGATCACCAGCGCCGAGTAGTCGTCATTCCACGAGCGGCAGGCCTGGATCACTTCGCGTTCCAGCTGCTGTGGGTCGATGTCGATGCGATTTTTCGGGTCTACCCGCAGAATCAGCTGCACGCGGGCCAACACCGATTCGGAGAAGAAGGTCCAGAACTCGCAGTCGCTGGCCTTCAGGCGCTCCATCAGTACCTGCTGGATCTTCTGCCGCACTTCGGTGGAGTAGATCTCCCGCGGTACATAGGCCAGGCAGTAGCAGAAGCGGCCGTACGGGTCCTTGCGCAGGAACACGCGGATCTTGTTGCGTTCCTGGATCTGCACGATCGACATGACAGTGCTGAACAGCTCGTCGACCGGGGTCTGGAACAGGTCGTCGCGCGGCAGCACTTCCAGCACCTGGGCCAGTTCCTTGCCCAGGTGGGCCTTGGGATCGAAGCCCGAGCGGCGCTCGACTTCGGTGACTTTCTCACGGATATAAGGGATGGCATGCACGCTTTCGCCGTACACCGACGAAGTGTACAGGCCCATGAAGCGGTGCTCCTTGATCACCTTGCCGTCGGCATTCAGCTGGCGGATCGACACATAGTCCGGGTAGGCCGGACGGTGTACGCGGCTGGGCAGCGCGGCCTTGGCGAACGACAGCAGCAGCGGCTCGTTGAGGTAAGCCACGGCGTAGTCTTCGATGCGCAGCTCGTCGCTCGTCAGGCCCACACGCAGGCGGCGGGGCAGGCCGAGGAACGACTGCTCGTCGTAGACCATCTGGCCGCCATCGGCGTCACCCTTGACGGTGAATTCTTCATAGCCCAGGAAGGTGAAGTGGTTGTCCAGCAGCCACTCGAGGAAAGCCTTGACCTCGCCCTTTTCGTGCTGCGCCGGGCCAAAGGCGGTCTGTTCCACCTCCGCCACCACTTCACGCAGTTTGGCCTTCATCGGTTCGAAGTCGGCAACTACCACTCGCACCTCGGCCAGCACCTGCTCGATCTCGCGGGCCAGCACCGTCAGCTCGGCGGCGTTGGCGCAACGGTCGATCTCCAGGTACATCAGCGACTCATGGCGTACGCCCTCGCCCTGGGTGCCCTTGGGCAGCAGCTCCAGCAGCTCGCCCTTGGCGCCGCGGCGGACGCTGAGCACGGTGGTCTGCAAGGTGTGGATGCTGTAGCCGCGGCGGTTGAGCTCGGTGCGTACCGAGTCGACCAGGAACGGCAGGTCGTGGTGCAGCACTTCGACCACGGTGTGGGTCGATTGCCAGCCATTGCGTTCGTAATCGGGGTTGTACACCCGCACTTGCGGGTATTCGGGGTCGAAACGCTCGATGATGCGCCAGGCTGACAGGGTGCAGCCGGCCAGGTCGGAAAGCCTGCGTTGGGTGAGTTCGTCCAGAGAGATGATGCCGAAGAACTGCTCGGCGAACAGCGCGACTTGTGGCAGGGACTGTTCGCTGATGTGCTGCGCCAGGGCCGCTTGCAGTTGGTGCTGGAAGTCGGCTTTGCTGGCTGCGGTGAAAAACGCCATCTGTGGTACTCCGCTTGGGCTTTGTAATAGTTGAAGCGTCGCTGCGTGCGCCGTGTACGGATCAACGATAGCCAACCCGTGGCAAGGCGGACGGTAAAACCAGGCGTTGAACGTGCGCAGGCACGCCCAGGGCTCGCCGAAGCTTAACGACTGATCGGTCATCAAGGCTTGCAGCGCTGCGACAATTTCGGTCAAGGGGCGGTAACTTTACGTTTATGCCTGCCGGCAAGACTGTCAGAATTCCCTTCCGTTTCCTTTGATCCGAGCCTTGTCCATGCAAATCAATACTGCCCTGCTGTTCGCCACCCCTTGCGATGACGAGGAAGACAACATGGCGACCCTGTGCTGCCACAGCGACAAGGGTCAGATGTTCCTGCTGACCCGCTACCCGGACGAAGACACCGTCGACCTGACCCTGGATGACGAACCGTCGACGCTGGATGGGCTGAAAGTGACCCTGAGCGCCAAGCGCCTGCTGATCGAAGTGGCGGCCGGCGACCGGGACGCGCTGAAGGGGGATGAGGTGCTGGAGATCAACCTGACCAGCGAGTTGAGCGACATGGATGAAGTGAAGGAAACCCTGGAGAACATCCTGGCCGGGACTGGTACCTTCATCTGCGAACTCTGAGCCCTGCAGGAGCACCTGGCTTCAGATCAGTGCCGCCTGCATCTCCCGGGCCTGCACCCGCAACGCCTGGCAAAACGGTTCCACCGCCGCCGACGCCGGCCGGTGGTCCGGCCTGATCAGCATCACCTGGTACGGCACCGACACCCGCAACCGCCGGATCGGCAACCCGCCCTGCGCCGCCTCCAACCCGCTCAGCGGGTTGATGATCGCCACCCCCAGGCCCTGCCTGACCATGGCGCATACCGAGGCGGCACTGGTGGTCTCGATGACCGTGCGGCGGTTCACCCCTGCCGCGCGAAAGTGCTGGTCCAGGCGCTGCCGGTAGGTGTCGAGGCTGGCCAGGTTGATGAAGTCGACCTCGTGAAAATCGCTCAGCTCCAGCTCGGCCCTGGCTTGCAACGGGTGCCCGTCGGGCAGTACGCACACCATGTTGGCACTGAACAGCAATTCACCGTAGGCGCCACGCGGTATCTGCTCGACCTCGGTCAGGCCCAGGTCATGCTGCTGGGCCACCAGTGACTCCTCCAGCAACGGCGACTCCTGCGCCAGGATACTCACGCTCACACCCCGGTGCTGCTGGTGAAAGCGTTGGCAAGCCTTGGGCAGCAAGGTCTGGGAAAACAGCGGCAGGCAGGTGATGGCCAGCCGGCCCTGCTCGAAATTGCGTATGGCCTGGGCAAAGCGGTCAATGCGCTCCAGCCCTACGTAGGCCCGCTCAACCTCCTCGATCAACAGCAGCGCCTGGGCCGTCGCCACCAGGCGCCCACCCTCGCGCTCGAACAGGTTCAGCCCGGTTACTTGCTCCAGCCGCGCCAGTTCGCGGCTGACAGTGGGCTGCGAGGTGAACAGCAGGCGCGCCGCACCGGTAACGCTACCAGCAGCCATGATGGCGCGGAACACTTCGATATGGCGGGCGGACAGTTTCACGGCAACACCTGGGAAGTCGACAATAGTCATATCAGATATGAATAGCCGACAGAAAAATAGCTATTTTTCTGAATTCCTGCTTTGGCTCATCCTCGTGGTCTTCCTTATATGAGTAGCGCCACCATGACTGCACCCTTCACTCTTCTGGCCGAGGCTGTCCGCCAGCACGGCTCACCGCTGTGGGCCTACGACGCCGGCACGATCGCAGAGCGTGTCGAACAGCTGAAGGTGTTCGACACCGTGCGCTTCGCCCAGAAGGCCAACCCCAACTTGCATGTGCTGCGCCTGATGCGCGCCCACGGGCTGGTGCTGGACGCGGTGTCGCTGGGCGAAATGGAACGGGCTTTTGCCGCGGGCGCAAGCGTGGATGGCGACCCAGCCGGCGTGGTGCTGACCTGCGACGCGCTGGACCGACCGACCCTGGAGCGGGTGGTGGCCTCGAAGATCGAAGTCAATGCCGGCTCCATCGATATGCTGCGTCAACTGGGGGAACGCTCCCCCGGCCACCGCGTGTGGATCCGCATCAACCCTGGTTTCGGCCATGGCCACAGCCGCAAGACCAACACCGGCGGCGAGAACAGCAAGCACGGCATCTGGCATGAAGAACTGGGCGAAGCGCTGGCCTGCGTGAAAACCCATGGCCTGCACCTGGTGGGCGTGCACATGCACATCGGTTCCGGGGTGGATTACCAGCATCTTGAGCAAGTGGCCCGCTCGATGATCGAGCTGATCGGCCGCCTGGGCGTGGACATCGAGGCCTTTTCCATTGGTGGCGGGCTTTCCACCCCCTACCGCAGCAGCGACAAGCCGGTCGACCTGCAACGCTACGCCCAGACCTGGGCCGTGGCACGCAAGGAAATCGAAGCGATGCTGGGCCACCCCGTGCGCATGGAGATCGAACCAGGGCGCTTCCTGGTGGCGGAATCGGGTTATCTGGTGGCCGAGGTGCGCGCCGTGAAGCAGGTGGGCCGCAATACCTTCGTCATGATCGACGCCGGCTTCAACGACCTGATGCGCCCGGCGATGTACGGGGCCTACCACCGCATGACCCTGCTCGACGCCAACGGCCAGCCGGTGGACCGCCCGCGGCAGCCGACCGTGGTGGCCGGGCCGTTGTGCGAGTCGGGCGATGTATTTACCCAGGATGACCAGGAACTGACCCCGCATGACCTGCCCCAGGCGCAGGTAGGTGACCTGCTGGTGATCCACGACGCCGGGGCCTATGGGGCGTCGATGTCGTCGAACTACAATAGCCGGCCGTTGCTGCCGGAGTTGCTGATCGAGGACGGTGCGCTGCGGATGATCCGCCGGCGGCAGACTGTGCAGGACCTGCTGAGCCTGGAGGCTGGCTTCTAATCTCGATCGCCCATCGATGGCACGGGCTTCGCCCGTGTTCGCGGGTAGCCCCGCTCCCACATGCATGGCGCTGGACTTGAGGGCAGTGCTGTACTTGTGGAAGCGGGTTTACCCGCGAAAGGGCCGGCCCCGGCGACACATCAACTGATGCTCCCCCCCCCATTGCCCCACCCCACACAATCCGGGTACCCTTTTTCTCCCTTCCGGCCCCCTGCCATACACAGCCCAGGCATGACTCCATGATCATTCGCCAAAGCATCGCTGCCGACCACCCGCAGTTGCTCGATATCTGGCTGCGCGCCGTGCGCGCCACCCATCACTTTCTGCAAGCGTCCGACATCGATGCACTGCTGCCGCAGTTGCGCGATGTCTACCTCCCGGCCGTCGAGCTCTGGGTTGCGGTAGACACCGATGACCGCCCGCTGGGCTTCATCGGTTTCAATGAAAACCACGTGGAGATGCTCTTCGTCGCCCCCGAGCTCCATGGCCAGGGCATTGGCCGCGCGCTACTAAATTTCGGCCGCCAGTCGCGCAGCGTGATGAGCGTCGATGTCAACGAGCAGAACCCGCAGGCAGTGGGGTTCTATCGTCACTACGGTTTCATCCAGACCGGCCGCTCGCCGCTCGATGGCGAGGGCCGGCCGTTTCCGTTGTTGCATATGAGCTTGCCCGCCCAGGCCTGATTTCCGGTGCCGCTTTGCGCCCCTGGCGCTGTTACAAATTCGCGAGACAGACCAAAGCCATGAACCCGACGCGCTATACCACCGTGGCAAAAGACTTGATGGAGGGCATCGCCAGCGGTCGCTATCCGGTGGGTAGCCTGCTGCCCACCGAGTTCGAGCTGTGCGACTTGTACGATGTGAGCCGGCATACGGTGCGTGCGGCGATCAACCAGTTGCTCGACCAGGGGCTGGTATCGCGGCGCAAGCGCGTGGGTACCCGGGTCGAGGCCAGCAGCCCGCGTGGCGGCTACTCGCAGTCGCTGGCCAGCGTGGCCGATCTGGCGCACCTGGCGGAAAACCAGCAACGGGAAATCCACGACGTGCACCACTTCGTCGCCGACCTGAGCGAAGCGGCGCGACTGGGGCTGGTACCGGGCGAGCATTACTTCTGCGTGTCGAGCATCCGCGTCGACCGTATGCACAACGCAGCGCCGCTGTGCTGGACTGATGTGTACGCACAGCGCGACTATGCCGATGTCATCGAGTTGGCCCGCGAGCACCCCGACCAGCTGATTGCCGGGTTGATCGAGCAGCACTATGGCCGGGCGATCGCGGTGGTCGACCAGCAGGTGCGGGCGGTGTTGCTGACTGCGGAAATGGCCCGGGTGCTGAAGGCCGAGGCGGGCTCGCCGGGGCTGAACATCATTCGCCACTACCGCGAGGAAAACGGCGACCTGATGGCAGTTTCCGAGACGGTGCATCCAGATGACCGCTTTACCTTGATTACCCAGATGCGCCGTGATCGGTCGCCGTCCTGATCGGGCAATCGGGGCCGCTATGCGCCCCATCGCTGGCAAGCCAGCTCTCATAGAACCGCACATCACTCATTGAATTAGCACGGACCGTGTGGGAGCGGCTTTAGCCGCGAACACCGGCGCAGCCGGTGCCATGCACAGCGTTGGATTCTTCGCGGCTAAAGCCGCTCCCACAGGGTACGCGGACCGCTTGCAAATTCAGTTGTCTACGCGACCGCGCAGCCCAAAGGGCTGGGCGATCTCCCACAGCGTTAGCGCATGTATCAGCACCGGCCGCAGGCGCCAGCCCAGGCCAGTAACGTCCTTTTGTTCATGCAGTGCTCCGATCATCAGGGAAAGCGGTTGCGGGGAAGATCGGGCAGGACTATAAAAGCTCAACTTAACCTGAGGTCAACAGACATGGCAGTGGACAATTCACGGATGCTAACCGTAGGTGAGGTGGCCAAGCGCAGCGGCGTGGCGGTGTCTGCGCTGCACTTCTACGAGACGAAGGGGCTGATCGCCAGCGTCCGTACGGCGGGCAATCAGCGTCGTTATCCTTCACTGGTGTTGCGTACGCTGGCCATTATCAAGGTGGCGCAGCGCACGGGTATTCCGCTTGAGGAGATCAAGCAGGCCTTCAGCCGCTATGCGCCCAACAGCAAGCTCACGGCCGCGCAATGGGGCGAGATGTCGACCGCCTGGCGCGAAGACCTGGATGCGCGCATTCGCACCCTGGAAGCATTACGCGATAGCCTGGACAACTGCATTGGTTGCGGCTGCCTGTCGCTGGAGGAATGCCCGCTGCGCAACCCCGAGGATGTGCTGGGCAAGGAAGGTACCGGGGCGCGGATTCTGGAAAAGAAGGCCCGATAAGGCTGCGCTGGCGCGTAGAGAACTGAATTCGCAAGCGGTCCGCTCCCACAGGGTCCCTGCTAATTCAAATGAGCCATGTGCAGTTCCATGAGATCGCGCCCCCCATGGTTCAGTCGCTTTTGCCCAGCACATACCGGTCAAAATGCTCGATATGCTCGTCCAGGTTGTCCTCGAGCATCATCCGGTACTGCTCGCAGAAATACTTCAACAGTTCCTCCCGCGCGGCAGCCAGTTCCGCGCCAGACTTGAAACTGCGGGCGCTCATCCAGGCGTTGAAACGCGAGGCGCCAAAAGTCAGCGAGGCGCTTACCTTGCCCAGGTCCTCGATTTTTTCAATCTGCTGGTTCGCCAGTTCGATATGCGCATCCGCGCGGTCATAAAAAGCCTGATCGGTAGCTTGTGTCATTGCGGTTTACCTTGTTGCTGCATTCGAGTAAGCACAGCGCCGTTTTACAGGTAAAGCGTACGCTCGTGAACCTGTATCGAGACGTACAGTCTTAGCCGAGCCCTTCAGTTGGCCTAAACGTCCTCATCCATCCGAGCCATCCGTCCCATGCGCCAAGCAATCCGCCGCTCCCCCTTCGTCTCGCTCTGCCTCATTCCTTTGTTCCCCCTGTTCATCAGCCCCGCCCATGCCAGCGGGGAAAGGCAACTGGTGGCGGCCATCAACGACTATCGAGCCCAGCCACAGCGCTGCGAGCGGCGCACGATTCGGGTCTCGACGCCGCTGGCCTTGAGGCCGAAACTGGCGTTACCAGTCGGTTACGGCGGTGGTTTGCGGGAAGGGTTGAAGGCTGCTGGTTATCAGGCGGTGAAGGTGCGGGCCATCCGTCTGGTCGGCGCGCAAGATGCCGAGGAAGCCTTCGACATGCTCCGCAGCGACTACTGCACAGCTTTGCTCGATAGCCAATATGCCGATATCGGCGTCAGTCGCTCACGCAACGAGTGGCGAGTGCTACTGGCGCGGCCCTTGCTCGATGCTCAGCTCGGCGATGGGCGATCCGCAAGCAAAGCGTTACTGGCACAGGTCAACGCAGCACGGGCGAAGCCGCGCCTGTGTGGTCGCCAGCGCTTCGCCGCTGCACGTCCTCTGACCTGGAGCACCGCCTTGGGAACAGCAGCGCAGCGCCACAGTCGGGCGATGGCCAACGACAATTTCTTCGCGCACCGCGACCTCGACGGTGACTTACCCGCAGACCGGGCGTGGGATGCCGGCTACCGTGGGCGGCAGGTCGGCGAGAACATTGCCGCAGGCCAAGGCTCACCGAGCAAGGCGATGGCAGGCTGGCTGGCCAGCCCCGGGCATTGCGCCAATCTGATGAACCCGATGTTTACCCAGGTGGGTGCGGCCTTTGCCGAGAACTCGCGTAGCGATAACGGTGTGTACTGGACGATGCTGTTCGGCGCGCCTTGAAAGGGCACGCGCCAGCCCTCTGACCAGGGCTGGCCTGCAGACCTTTGCCTGCACCACCTCTGACAACCCCCGCCGCACCTGCCCCCACTGCGCAGTCCAGATGACTGACGCGGGCGATGACACATCGCTTGCAAATGACACTTTGTGTCATTATCATCACAAATGTGTCCTGACGGTGCCCCGCGCCGATCAGCCATCCATCGCCCTTCCCCATGCAGGTAACGCCCATGACGACCACCATGCAGACCCCCAAGGACCAGCTGGTCAAACTCGCCCAGCAGCAGATGCTGACGGCACTGGCCGACAACACCTATACCCCACGGCAGAAACTCGCCCTCACCTGCCGCATCCTGTTCGACGGTGGCCACGACTCCGGCCTGGCCGGGCAGATCACAGCACGCGCGCAAGAGCCCGGCACCTACTACACGCAACAACTCGGCCTGGGCTTCGATGAAATCGCCGCCTCCAACCTGCTGGTGGTCGACGAAGACCTCAACGTGTTGCAAGGCCGCGGCATGGCCAACCCGGCCAACCGCTTCCACAGCTGGCTGTACCGCGCACGCCCCGACGTCAACTGCATCATCCACACCCACCCGCTGCACAGCGCCGCCCTGTCGATGCTGGAAGTACCACTGGCCATCTCGCACATGGACCTGTGCCCGCTGTTCGACGACTGCGCATTCCTCAAAGAATGGCCCGGCGTACCGGTGGGCAACGAAGAAGGTGAAATCATTTCCAGGGCGATCGGCGACAAGCGCGCGATCCTGCTTTCCCACCACGGCCTGCTGATCGCCGGCCGCTCGATCGAGGAAGCCTGCGTGCTCGCCCTGCTGTTCGAGCGCGCAGCGAAGATGCAGCTGCTGGCCATGGGCGCCGGTGACATCCGCCCTATCCCGGATGCCCTGGGCAAGGAAGCCCACGACTGGATCTCCACCCCCAAACGTCATGGCGCCGCGTTCAGCTACTACGCACGCCGTGCCTTGCGTGCCCATGGCGACTGCCTGGGCTGATCGAAGCTGTACCCTTTCCTTAACAACGGCAGAGGTGCCTGGTTATGTCTACACCTGTAATTCGCGGCGTTATCGGCTACACCATCACTCCCTTCACGCCAGACGGCACGCTCGACCTGGATGCCCTGGGCAAGTCCATCGACCACCTGATCACCGACGGCGTGCACGCCATCGCACCGCTGGGCAGCACTGGCGAAGGCGCCTACCTGTCTGACAGCGAATGGGAAACGGTGGTGCGCTTCAGCCAGGAACGCATTGCCGGCCGCGTGCCGAGCGTGGTCAGCGTCTCCGACCTGACCACCGCACGTACCGTGCAGCGCGCCCGCCTGGCACAGGCATGCGGCGCCACGGCGGTTATGGTGCTGCCCATCTCCTACTGGAAGCTCACCGAAGCCGAAGTGATCGCCCACTACAAGGCGGTGGGTGCGGCCATCGACATCCCGGTCATGCTCTACAACAACCCCGGCACCAGCGGCACCGACCTGTCGGTGGAGCTGATCCTGCGCATCCTCAACGAAGTGCCGAATGTGACCATGGTCAAGGAAAGCACGGGTGACATCCAGCGCATGCACCGCCTGTTCAAGGCCACCGATGGCCAGGTGGCCTTCTACAACGGTTGCAACCCGCTCACCCTGGAAGCCCTGGTGGCCGGCGCCACCGGCTGGTGCACCGCCGCGCCCAACCTGATCCCGGCCCTGAACCTGGCACTGTGGGACGCGGTGCAGCACGGCAACCTGGCCGAAGCCCGCGCGCTGTTCTACCGCCAGTACGAACTGCTGGAGTACATCACCCGCCGCGGCCTGCCAACCACCATCAAGGCCGGTTTGAAAATGCTCGGCCAGGATGTCGGCGCGCCCCGCCTGCCTCTGCAGCCGCTGGATGCGCAAGGCAGCGCCTACCTGAAAAGCCTGCTGGTAGAACTGGCCAACTGATCGCGACAATAGCCCGGCGGCGCCCTGCTGCCGGGCCTCACCGCAACAGCTTTGCGCCCCCTTGGCTGGCCTCGACCTGGCGCAATACCTTCGCCAGTTTCGCCACGGCCATCGCCAGCTCGCCCGGGGTATGCGCCGCAAACCCCATCAACACTCCCGCCTCCCCCCTCGACGACGCATACAGGCCGCTGAGCCCCAACAGGTCTATGCCTGCTGCCTGCGCCGCCTTCACCACCTGCTCTTCAGGCATCGGCCTGGTGAAAACACAGGGCATCTGCATGCCACCCGCCGGCACGCGCGCGACAAGAAAGTCGGATAGCTGCGCCTGCACCAGTGCCGCCAGGGCATCGCGACGCTCGGCATAGATCGCCCGCATCAAGCGCACGTGGGCGCCGAAGTGCCCGCCCTCGATGAACCTGGCCAGGGTCAGTTGTGCCAGCGAAGCCGTATGCCCGTCCTGCAACGTCCGCGCTGTGGTCATCGGCCCGACCAGTTGCGGCGGCAAGACCATGTAGGCAATGCGCAAGCCGGCAAACAAGGACTTGGTGAACGTGCCGATATAAACCGTCCGGTCGTGGGCATCCAGGCCTTGCACGCACGCGGTGGGTTTGCCGGCATAGTGAAACTCGCTGTCGTAGTCATCCTCGATGATCCAGGCGCGTTGTTGCCGTGCCCACTCGATCACCGCCAGACGCCGGTCCAGGGACAGGGTCACGCCAGTGGGGAACTGGTGCGACGGGGTCAGGAAAACAGCCCTGGCATGGGGGGCCAACCGTGGGATCTGCTCGACCTGCATGCCGTCCGCGTCCACGGCCACGGCGATGCAATGCAGGCCAGCAACACCCAGCGCCTTCCTGGCGCCATGGTACGCCGGGTCTTCGATAACTACCTGGTCGCCCGCATCGGCCAGTACGTGGGCACACAGGCTGAACGCCTGCTGCGAACTGGTGAGGATGAGCACGCGGTCGGCCGTGGCCTGTGCACCACGTTCAAGATTGACGTAATCGGCAATAGCCCGCCGCAGTGGCCCGGTGCCTTGCGCGGTACTGTGCTGCAGTGCCTGGGTGCCATGTTCCCTGAACACCTGCCGCTGCAATTTTTCCCAGACCTGCAGCGGGAAGTTGCGTGTTTCTGCAACCCCCGGGGCAAACGGCCGAGGGACAAAGAAATTGTGCACCCCGCCCTCCTGGCACAACGCCTGGCCACGACGGCTGAGCGCCGGCGGCTCGCCCAGGGCTTTCACCCTTCGGCCCCGGGCGCGCGCCGGCAGTTGCTGCGCACGAGGTGAAACGAAGCTGCCGCTACCCACCCGGCGCTCGATGAAGCCTTCGGCGTGCAACTGGCCATAAGCGGCCTCGACCGTGTCCCGCGACACAGCCAGCGAGGTCGCCAGTGCACGCGAGGCGGGCAAGGCCTTACCCACGGGCAATGCCCCTTCGAGAATCAGCTGGCGTATCGCCCGCTGGATCCGCACGTGCAAAGGCAGCGACGCGCGCGCCGGGTCGCCGATCCAGGCTTTCACCGACTCCAGTTGTGCATGCTTGAACATTGGTATGGCCAGTTGGTTAAAAGTGGCTGGGCTATACCAGCCATTTTAGCGCTATAAAAACCAGCCTTTCCAACCCTATGCCCCAGAATTCCCGAGGCCCCCATGAACACGCCCGCACACACTGCGTCAACCCAGCTACGGCTGACAGACATTCTTCACCCCGTGGTGGCGGGGATCGTTTCGGTCATCGTCAATTACGGCGGCACCTTCATCCTGGTGTTCCAGGCCGCCAAACTGGCCGGGCTGAGCCCGGAGCTGACTTCATCATGGGTCTGGGCCGTGTCGATCGGCGTCGGCGTCAGTGGCCTGATCCTGTCCTGGTACAGCCGCGAGCCGGTGATCACCGCCTGGTCCACGCCGGCCGCCGCGTTCCTGGTCACGGCGCTGGCCAGCGTGCCCTACAGCGACGCCATCGGTGCCTACCTGTTGTCGGCCGCCGGCTTCGTGGTGCTGGGTGTGACCGGGTACTTCGAGCGCCTGGTGCGGGTCATCCCCGGCGGGATTGCCGCCGGGCTGCTGGCGGGTATCCTGTTGCAGTTCGGCATCGGTGCATTCGGCGGCCTGTCGGTCGACCCCGCCCTGGCCGGGCTACTGATCGGGGCCTATGTGACACTCAAACGCTTTACCGCCCGCTATGCCGTAGTAGGCATTCTGCTGCTGGGGCTGGGCTACCTGCTACTCCAGGGTCAGGTGGACCTGACAGCGCTAAAACTGGAATTCGCCTCGCCGTTGTTCACCGCGCCCACCTTCTCCCTCAACGCCGCCCTGAGTGTGGCCCTGCCGTTGTTCCTGATCACCCTCACCGGCCAGTACATGCCCGGCATGCTGGTGCTGCGCAATGACGGCTTCAAGACCAGCGCCAACCCGATCGTGGCAGTCACTGGCCTGGGGTCGTTGCTGATGGCACCGTTCGGGTCGCACGCCTTCAATATCGCGGCCATCACCGCCGCTATCTGCACTGGCAAGGAGGCCCACGAAGACCCGGGCAAACGCTGGGTCGCGGGTATCGCTGCCGGTGTCTGCTACATCCTCGTGGGGGTGTTCGGCGTCACCCTGGCCAGTGTGTTCATGGCCCTGTCGGCCACCTTCATCACCACTTTGGCCGGCCTTGCCCTGCTAGGCACCATCGGCACCAGCCTGGCCAGCGCAATGGCCGATGCCCGTTCGCGCGAGGCGGCACTGATCACCTTCCTGGCGGCGGCAGCCAACATCAACCTGTTTGGCATTGGCGGAGCGTTCTGGGGGCTGGTCATTGGCTTGCTGGCCTATGCCGTACTGAACGGCAGCCTCCCCGGTTTCAGCCGCTCTCCCCGGTAAGCGGGCTTTCCTCCACCCTGCCGTGCGCCAGGTGCGCACGCCTTACTACAGGTATCGACATGCCCAAAGCTGGTCCTACGCTTCTTCCCCAAATTGCTGCCGTGCACTTCGTCAGCCATGTGCACATCATGCTGATTCCGGCGCTGCTACCCGTGCTACCCGGCTTGCTGGGGGTGGGGTTCGTCGAACTCGGCGTGGCCCTGGCCGTGTTCAACATCGTCTCCGCCCTGGTGCAGGCGCCGCTGGGCTATGCCGTCGATCATTACGGTGCGCGCAAGGTGCTCAAGGCAGGCTTGCTGCTGGGTAGCCTCAGCTTCCTGCTGGTTGCGGTCAGCCCAGGCTATACGCTGCTGCTGGTGGCGATGGCCATGGCCGGCCTGGCCAATGGCGTGTACCACCCGGCCGACTATGCGCTGCTGGCCAACGGCATCGAACAAGGCCGCCTGGGGCGATCGTTCTCGATCCATACCTTTGCCGGTTTCCTCGGCTCGGCGGTAACGCCAGCCGTGTTTCTTGGCATTGCTTCGGTGTTCGGCACGCAGGCAGCTCTGGCGGCAGGCGCGGCAGTGGGGGTTGCTGCCTTACTGTTGATATCGGTGCCAGGCAGTGGCGTCTATCAAGTCGCCAGGCCTGGCAGCACAAGTGGCGCTGGCCCCACAGCAACAGGTCGTGCGCGATTGTTCACGCCCATGCTCGGGGTGCTGACGGTGCTGTTCATTTTGCTCAATCTGAGCACCAGTGCCATCGAGAAGTTCTCCGTAGCCGCGCTCGTCCAGGGCCAAGGGCTGACCCTGGCCTGGGCCAATACGGCGCTCACGGCGTTTCTGCTCAGCAGTGCCGTGGGTGTGCTATGCGGTGGAGCCTTGGCTGACCGGACCCGGCGTCATGGCCTGGTGGCGGCATTGGCCTTTGCCTTGGCCGCGGCGTTGACTGCACTGGTGGCCCTGGGGCTGCTTCGGGGCTGGGGGTTGGTGGTGGTGCTGGGTGCCATTGGCTTGCTGACCGGGGTCATCGCCCCGTCGCGGGACATGCTGGTCAAGGCGGCGGCGCCACGCGGGGCCGAGGGCAAAGCCTTCGGGCTGGTCTCGACCGGCTTCAACATCGGCGGCGCCCTCGGGCCGGTGGCGTTTGGCTGGATGCTCGACCAGCGCCTGCCAAATGGAGTCTTCGTGGCGTCGATCGTATTCATGTTGCTGACGGTGCTGCTGACCCTGGCACAGGAGGCTTACCTGGCCAGAAGACGCCAACAGCCTGCCTAGCCCCTGGGGCTGCGTTGCAGCCCTTTCCCGGCATTACCTGCGCACTAGCTACTCAAGCGACTGGATTGGCATGCACCACCCGCCCACCTGCAGCCGGCCGATTGACGAACAGCACATCCAGCACACTGCTGTGCAACCCCTTCAACGCATTCCAGTTCGCTGACGCATGCACGTACCTGTCGCGCAACAATCGCTGTTCATCCTCGGCCAACCCAGGCTGTTCGCATTCACCCAGGGCAAACGCATGCAACTTGCGGCTGATGCCCAGCAGTTCATCCGGCAGCCGATGCTCGGCCTGCCCGCCCAGTTGCGCAAACGGCACACCAGCCCGCACCGCCAGCTCACGCATGATGCTCAGGTACACCCGGGAAAGCTGCCCCGCCACTTCCCGCTCCCGATACACCGCCGCATACACCTGCTTTTGCGCCTCATTCGGCCGGCCACCAGCAATCGGCACCTCCCAGGCCAGCACCCGCGGCCTGGGCATACCCAGTTCGCCAAACGCTGACGTCAGCAAGGCACTGACTGTAGCATGCACGCGAGTCTGCTCGGCGCGCACACCCAGCGGTACCCGCTGTGACTGCGGTTTGCACAGCAGCACCTGCTCCTGCGTGGTATCCGGGTAACCACCGCCAATGTTCGAGTGCACGCCCGGCAGCACTATGTCATGGCCGCTGCGCACCAGCGGGAAGTTATGCCGCTGCTCGTCCCCCGCCACCAGTTGCACCGCTTGCCGGGCAATGCCCGCGCCCAGGCCCAGGCGCAAGCCACCATGGCGGTCGTCGGCGGGGTCGAAGTCACCTTGGAGCGGCGCGATGATCGCCGCTACCGTGTCGAACAGGCCGATAAAGTTGATCACGATGCCGCAGGGCACAGCCAACAGCCTGCCGCCGTCACCGTGCAGCAGGTTGGCCAGATGCCGTACCGCCGCCGCACCGCGGCTGAAACCGAACAAGTCGAACTCGACCCGCTCGACCCTCGCCTGCGGATGCGCCTGCGCCCAGTCCCGCAGTTGCCCGGCAATCCCCGCCAAGGCCTCGGCGACTCGCGCCTCGGCCCCCCTGCGCCCACGCCCGGTAGCCGAGGCATAGGCATGATCCGCCTCGCCCGCCAGGGTGCCCACGCCCTCGACATAGCGCTTCAGAAACGCCATGGTCCCGTCAGTATTGCCCCCCTGCGCCGGGTACAGCGCATGCAACAGGGCCACATTGCTCAAGGCATTGCCATAACTGGCACCCTTGCCCCTCGGTGCATCCACTGGTATCACATTGTTCAGGTTGTTACCGGTGCCATCGAAGAACACGCCAAAACGCAGGGTGACCGGCGTAATAGGTGCAGTGCTGCAGCTGTTCAGGTCCATCGTCGTGCTTCCCGCTTGCGCAAAAAACACAAGCAGGCGCCAACACGCCGCAGCGAAACATCAGCCAATGGCCAGTCTTATGCAGGACATTTCCGGACCTGCATGGCCCCCCGCAAGGATAAATTTCCCTACCGCCATTGGTCGCCACCCCCCCGGATGGATTAAAGTATCACCCCTTGCCAGGGCAGTTGCCTCCAGCTGCCTGCAGCCCCATACCAGGAACCGTCGCCGATGGAACACCGTGAAGCGCTGATCGCGCTGCGCACCTTTCTTTCTTCCCAGATCCTAGGCCAGGAGAAACTGGTCGAGCGGCTGTTGATCGTGCTCCTGGCCGACGGCCACATGCTGGTCGAAGGTGCGCCGGGCCTGGCCAAGACCAAGGCCATCAAAGAGCTCGCCGAAGGTATCGAGGCGCAGTTCCATCGCATCCAGTTCACCCCCGACCTGCTCCCGGCCGACATTACCGGCACCGAAATCTACCGCCCGGAGACCGGCAGCTTCGTGTTCCAGCAGGGGCCGATCTTCCACAACCTGGTGCTGGCCGACGAAATCAACCGCGCCCCGGCCAAGGTGCAGTCCGCGCTGCTCGAAGCCATGGCCGAACGCCAGGTCAGCGTGGGTCGCAGCACCTACGACCTGTCGCCGCTGTTCCTGGTCATGGCCACGCAGAACCCGATCGAGCAGGAAGGCACCTACCCGCTGCCCGAAGCCCAGCTCGACCGCTTCCTGATGCACGTGAAAATCGGTTTCCCCGACGCTGCGGTAGAGCGGCGCATCCTGTTGCAGGCCCGTGGTGAAGCCCTGGGCGGCGAGACCAAGCCCGAGCGCCGGGTCAGCCAGCAGGCCATCTTCGCCGCCCGCAAGGAAATCCTCGGCCTGTACATGGCCGACGCGGTGGAGGAATACCTGGTGCAACTGGTGATGGCCACCCGCACCCCGGCAAAATTCGACGCCGAACTGGCCGACTGGATCGCCTACGGCGCCAGCCCGCGTGGCTCCATTTCGCTGGACCGCTGCGCGCGCGCCCACGCTTGGCTGGCCGGGCGTGATTTCGTCAGCCCCGAAGACATCCAGGCGGTGCTGTTCGACGTACTGCGCCACCGCATCATCCTCTCGTTCGAGGCCGAGGCGGCGGGGATCGACCAGGACCGCGTGGTCCAGCGCATCCTCGACGTCGTCGCCGTTGCCTGAGCCCATGCCCACCGCCTCGCTGGCCCAACCCGGCATCCGCATCGGCCTTGCCGAGCTGATCGACATGCGCCACCGCGTGCGCGAAATCCAGCTGTTTTCCCGGCCCGGCCAGCGCAGCCCGCTGGTGGGCCTGCACCACTCCAAACTGCGCGGGCGCGGCGTGGACTTCGACCAGGTGCGCGTGTACCAGGCCGGTGACGACGTGCGCAACATCGATTGGCGGGTCACTGCGCGGACCCAGGAGCCACACACCAAGCTGTTCCACGAAGAGCGCGAACGGCCAATCTTCATCCTCGTCGAGCAGAGCCAGCGGCTGTTCTTCGGCTCGGGGCTGATGTTCAAGTCGGTGCTGGCCGCCCAGGCTGCGGCGCTGTTCGGCTGGGCCGCGCTGGGCCACAACGACCGTATTGGCGGGTTGGTGTTCGGCGACAACGAACACCACGAAATCAAGCCCCGGCGCAGCAAGCAGAGCCTGCTGCAACTGCTCAACCGCCTGGCCAAGGTCAACCAGTCCCTGCACACCGAGGCCAGCCCCGGGGCCGACAGCCTCGGCCTGGCCCTGCGCCGCGCCCGCGAAGTGCTGCGCCCCGGCAGCCTGGCTATCGTGATCTGCGACGAACGCTCGCTCACCGCCCAGGTGGAACAACACCTGGCCATGCTCTCGCGCCATTGTGACCTGCTGCTGATGCCGGTGTCCGACCCGCTCGACCACGCCCTGCCCGCCGCCGGCCTGCTGCGCTTCGCCCAGCGCAGCGCGCAGCTGGAGCTCGACACCCTGGACGCCAACCTGCGCCAGGCCTACCGCCAGCAGGCCGAAGCGCGCATCGAACGCTGGGAGCTGATGGCGCAAAAGCTGCGCGTGCTGCTGATGCCACTGAGCACCCAAAGCGAAATGATCGAGCAACTGCGCGAATACCTGAACGCCCAGCGGCCACGGAGCGCGTCATGAAGAGCAACGGCCAATGAACCCGCTTGACCAACTGCAGCCGTTGATCGCCCCCGCACCGATCGGCCTGTGGCCACCGGCACCCGGCTGGTGGCTGCTGCTGGCCGTACTGCCGCTGCTGGCCTGGGGCCTGTGGCGGGTGCGCCGCTGGCGCCCGGGCAAACGCCGCATCGTGCGTGCCGAACAACCATTGGACCCGGTACGCGTGGAAGCGCTGGCCGAGCTCGCCCGCCTGCCACGCCCCTACGACGGCGCCCCGGCCGGGGCTTGGCTGCAACAGATCAACGCCCTGCTCAAGCGCCTGTGCCGCAGCCACTACCCGGGCGCCAACAGCCATACGCTCAACGGTCGCCAGTGGCTGGCGTTTCTCGACAACCGCTGCCCGGCCGCTGGCCTGACCCGCTGGATGGTGCTGGTCGAAGGCGCCTACAAACCCGAGTGCAAGCTCGACGACAAGGCCATCGCCGGGCTCAGCCAAGCCGTCGAAATCTGGATTCGCAAGCATGTTTGAACTGGCCTGGCCGTGGGTCTTCGCGCTGGTGCCGCTGCCGTGGCTGGCGCGCCTGGTGCTGCCGGCCGCCGACAGCGGCGAACCGGTACTCAAGGTGGGCTTCCTCAACGAACTGGAAGGCCTGGCCGGGCGCCGCGCGCGGCTCAACCTGCCGACCTGGCGCCAACAGGCACCCTTTGTCGTCATCTGGCTGTTGCTGCTGTGCGCGGCCGCCCGCCCGCAATGGCTGGGCGACCCGGTGCCAGTGGCTGCCAGCGGCCGCGACCTGCTGGTGGCGGTGGATGTGTCCGGGTCGATGGACTTCCCCGACATGCAGTGGCAGAACGAAGACATCAGCCGCCTCGACCTGGTCAAGGCGCTGCTCGGCGACTTTCTGCAGAACCGCGAAGGCGACCGCGTGGGTCTCATCCTGTTCGGCAGCCAGGCCTACCTGCAGGCCCCGCTCACCTTCGACCGGCGCACCGTGCGCACCTTCCTCGACGAAGCGCAGATCGGCATCGCCGGCAAGAACACCGCCATCGGCGACGCCATTGGCCTGGCGGTCAAGCGCCTGCGCCAACGCCCGGCACAAAGCCGGGTGCTGGTACTGATCACCGATGGCGCCAATAACGGCGGGCAGATCCACCCCTTGACCGCTGCCCGTCTGGCCGCCCAGGAAGACGTGCGCATCTACACCATCGGCATCGGCGCCAACCCCGAGGCCAGTGGCACCCCTGGCCTGCTCGGCCTGAACCCGAGCCTGGACCTGGACGAAGCCTCGCTCAAGGAAATTGCCGACATCACCCACGGTACCTACTTCCGCGCCCATGACGGCGCCGAACTGGACGCCATCGGCGACACCCTCGACCAGCTTGAGCCAGTGGCCCAGCAACCGACCCAGGCGCGCACGGCCAAGGCCCTTTATGCCTGGCCCCTGGCCCTGGCCCTGCTGCTGAGCGTGCTGTTGGTGGTGGCCGTGCAATGGCCCGATAACCTGCTGCAGCGCCTGCTGCGCAAACCACGCTTCCTGCAACCGCACCCGGAATGGCGCCAGCGCCTGAAGCGCCTGCGCCTGAGGAGGCGGCGATGATCGAACTGTGGCCCCAATGGTTGCGCCCGCTATGGCTGCTGGCCGTGCCCCTGCTCGGCTGGCTGCTGTACAAACTGTGGCACCGGCGCAAGCGCGCCGGGCGCTGGCAGATGATTCTGCCGCCGGCGTTCCATGGCGTACTGCTAGGCGGTGGCAGCGGCAGCACCAGCAAACTGCCGTGGGTAGCGCTGGGCCTGGCCTGGATGCTGGTGATCCTGGCCCTGCTCGGGCCCAGTTGGCAGCGCGTGGAAGAAAACCGCCAGCGCCCGGCCGACCCGCTGGTGATCCTCCTCGAACTGACCCCACAGATGCTCGCCGAGGACAGCCCGCCCAACCGCCTGGAGCAGGCGCGGCGCAAAATCCTCGACCTGCTGGAACACCGTCGTGACAGTCAGACCGCGCTGGTGGTCTATGCCGGCTCCGCGCACACCCTGGTGCCGCTGTCCGACGACCTGGCTACCAGCCGCAACCTGCTCGAGGCGATCGACCCGTCGATCATGCCCAAACCCGGCCAGCGGGCCGACCTGGCCGTGCAAAAAGGCCTGGCCCTGCTGGCCCAGAGCGGCCTGGGCCAGGGCCGCCTGCTGCTGATCGGCTCGTCGCTCAGCGCCCCGGAGCGCCAAGGCATCGCCCAGGCCCTCGGCCGCCAGGGCCCGAGCCTGCTGATGCTGGGCATCGGCAGCCGCGAAGGCGCACCGGTGCGCCAGGCCAACGGCGAGTACCTCAAGGACGACCAGGGCGGCATCCTGTTGCCGCGCCTGGACAGCGCCAGCCTCAAGGGCTTCATCAGCGGCACGGGCGGGCGCTACCGGCATGCCCGTATCGACGACCTCGACCTGCGTGGCCTGGGCCTGTTCGACAACCCGCGCACCGGGCGCAACGACGGCCGGACCCTGCAACTGGACAGCTGGGCCGACCAGGGTTACTGGCTGCTGCTGCCGCTGTTGCTGCTGGCCGCCTGTGCCGGCCGACGCGGCTGGCTGTTCTGCCTGCCACTGCTGCTGGCCCTGCCCCAGCCCAGCCAGGCCTTCGAATTCAACGACCTGTGGCTGCGCCCCGACCAGCAAGGTCAGCGCCTGCTGGAGCAAAACCGCCCAGCCAGCGCCGCGCGCCAGTTCCAGGACCCGCAATGGCGCGGCATGGCCCTGTACCAGGCGGGCGACTATAGCGGTGCCGCCGAAGCCTTTTCCCAAGGCGACACGGCCGCCGCCCACTACAATCGAGGCAATGCCCTGGCCCGCAGCGGTGAACTGGAAGCCGCCCTGGACGCCTACGAACAAGCTCTGGAACGCCAACCCGACCTGCAGGCGGCGCTGGACAACCAGGCGCTGGTGCAGCAACTGCTGCAACAGCGCGAGGCCAAGGCCGAGGAGCAACCGGCCAGCAGCGATGCGCAAGGCACGCCCGGCAGCGAAACCGAAGGCAACAGCAGCTCGGCCAACAGCCCAGCCCAGGGCACGCCCGGCAACGACGAACAACCCAGCGCCGAGCAGCCCGGCGAAGGCAGCAGCAACAGCCAGGTAGCACCCGGCAACCAGGCCGGCGCGGATGACAGCGTCATCCAGCCGCCGCAGCGCCCGGTATCGACCAGCCTCGATGCCGAACAGCGCCAGGCCCTGGAACAATGGCTGCGGGAGATCCCCGACAACCCGGCGGAGCTGCTGCGGCGCAAATTCTGGTATGAACAGCAATTGCATCAGGAAACCCCACGATGAGTCGCTTCGGCGTCTTTCTCCTCAGCCTGCTCTGGGCCGTGCTGGCCCAGGCCGAACCAGTGCTGCAGGCCAGCGTTGACCGTACCCGCCTGGAAGCTGGCGAAAGCCTGGAGCTGACCCTGGAAAGCCAGGACGTCACCCAGTTCGGCAAGCCCGACCTGCGCGCGCTGGAGGGTGACTTCGAAGTGCGCGGCACGCGCCAGCTGAACAGCCTGCACAGCCTCGACGGCGAAACCCGCGCCAGCACCCGCTGGATCATCACCCTGCTGCCACGGCGCAGTGGCAGCCTGCGTATCCCCGAGTTGCAACTGGGCCAGTCGCACAGCCAGGCCATCGAACTGCAAGTGCTGCAGGCCGACGCCAGCCGCCAGGACAGCGCCTCGCAGGTGTTCATCGAAGCCACGCTCGACAGCAACGAGGTCTACGTCCAGGCCCAGGCCGTACTCACCCTGCGCATCTACCATTCGGTGGCACTGTACGACGACAGCAGCCTCAGCCCGCTGCAACTGGAGAACGCCAAAGTCGAACCGCTGGGTGAATCGCGCACCTATGAAAAGGAAATCAACGGCGTCCGTCACGGCGTGATCGAAACCCGCTATGCCGTGTATCCCCAGCAAAGCGGCACCCTCGACATCCCGCCGCTGACCTTCACCGCTACCGCCGCCGCCAGCCCGGACGAAGCCCCACAAACCAACGGCACGGCCCGGGCCGGCCACCAGGTGCAGGTCAGCTCGCTGCCGTTACGCCTGGCCGTACGGCCGATTCCGGCGGCCTGGCCGGCTGGCGTGCCGTGGCTACCGGCCCGCAGCCTGACCCTGGAAGAGCACTGGAACCCCGACCCTGGCAACCAGCAGGTGCAGATTGGCGACTCGCTGACCCGCAACATCACCTTGCGTGCCGAAGGCTTGTCCAGCACCCAGCTGCCACCGCTGCCAGCCACCGAAATCACCGGCCTGCGCCGGTACCCCGACCAGCCATTGCTGCGCAACGAAATCAGCGACCGCGGCATGACCGCCAACCGCGAAGAGCGCGAAGCCCTGGTGCCGACCCACAGCGGTACGCTGGCCCTGCCGGCGCTGGAAGTGGCCTGGTGGAACACCCGCGAAGACCACCTGGAGCACAGCAGCCTGCCGGCACGCACGCTGAATGTGCAGGACAACCCGGCGCTGAGCGCCGACACCCCGGTTGGCGACAACAGCAGTGCCAGCAGCTTGCTGTGGCCCTGGCAGCTGGCCACCCTGGTGTTCGCCCTCACCACCGTGCTGGGCTTTGCCCTGTGGTGGCGCGCCCGCTCGCAGCCGGCGGTGCTGCGCGCCGCCCAGGCCGGGCCGAGCCCACGTACCCTGCTGGACGACCTCAAGCGCGCGTGCCAGGCCAACGACCCCCAGGCCACCCGTCAGGCGCTGGACGCCTGGGCCCGCCAGCAGCCGGAAACCCTGGCCGAGATGGCCGCACGGTTCGTACCGTTGTCGGATGCGCTGGATGGGTTGAACGGGGCGCTGTATAGCGAGAGCGGCCAGTATTGGCAGGGTGAGGATTTGTGGCGGGCAATCGGCACGATTCCGCCGGCTGAGCAGGTGTTGTTGCCAGCGGGCGAGAACGGCAGCCTGCCGCCGCTCTATCCCAAGTAAGTGGTTGCCTGTGCGGGCCTCTTCGCGGGCATGCCCGCTCCCACAGAAACACCACTGCTTTCAAGAGCGGTGAGATACCTGTGGGAGATTCTATGGTTTTTGGCAAGCCTGCTCTTGTCATGACATCTTTGTTGCCAGTGAGATCGAGCGCCGCCCGCGCGGCGCTTCGCGGGACAAGCCCGCTCCCACATTTGTTGCAACGTGCCGAACCTGTCAGGCCATGGTTGCCTGCCTT
>PJTS01000059.1_pt1 | contig 114092 bp, 105 predicted proteins | sample 1512251 | NCBI WGS metagenome assembly PJTS01 (sample SAMN08177686, study PRJNA422409) | Soil metagenome, whole genome shotgun sequencing project. | isolation source: Soil (2) enriched on wood chips: alkali lignin treatment | place: USA: Madison | collected 2015-01-15 | reverse complement strand
GCTACCCCGGCTCCCGGCAAAGAAAATCGCCGCTTCGCGGTGCACTCAGCTTATTCCTTCAGGCTTTCGGGTCGGGCACCAGCCTGCATCCCTGCAGGCTATGCCCTCTCGGCGCGTCCCTGCACCTCGCCCCGGCCTTACGGAAACGCTTCGTCGATTTTCAGCCGGATTCACGCTCCCTCAAGCTTCTCTGCGGTTTGAATGTGGCACGGGGGTTGATTCCCCGCTGAAACCGGCGAACCGGAGACCGGATGACAAGGGCTGGACGCCAGGGATGGCGGCCAGAAGTGAATCGAGACAGGATGTCGAGGTGAGCGCAGTGCGAAGCACCGGTTTCATTGCGGGGCCGCGGGGATTGACAAGGGGGGCCCGGCGGCCCCCCTTGTCACGTTCACGGGTTGTGTAATGCCATGTTCTGCTGAACCTGAGGTGAACGGAACAATCCGCCGGGCTTAACTGACTGGCATTACAACTTACGTTGCCTTTTTGCTTTTAGATTGAAGTCCTGCGGTAGCTGCGGTATTCCGGCTGCCAGAAGTTCTCATCAATCGCCTGCTGCAACGCATCGGCAGAGGTTTTCACCGCCACACCTTGCTGCTGCGCCATTTTACCCACGGCAAAGGCTATCGCCTTTGACACCACGTGAATATCTTTCAGCTCCGGCAGAACCAGGCCTTCACCGTTATTCACCAGCGGCGAGTGTTTAGCCAGGGTTTCGCTGGCAGACATCAGCATCTCATCGGTAATGCGCGAGGCGCCCGAGGCGATCACCCCCAGGCCAATCCCCGGGAAGATGTAGGAGTTGTTGCACTGGGCGATGGGGTAGGTTTTATCCTTCCACACGACCGGCGCGAACGGGCTGCCGGTAGCGACCAGCGCATTGCCCTCGGTCCAGGCGATGATGTCCTGCGGGGTGGCTTCCACGCGGGAGGTCGGGTTCGACAGCGGCATCACGATAGGACGCGCGCAGTATTTATGCATCTCGCGGATGATCTCTTCGGTGAACAAGCCGGTCTGCCCGGAGACGCCGATCAGAATGTCCGGCTTCACGTTGCGCACCACATCCAGCAGGGACAGCACTTCGTTGTCGGTATCCCAGTTTTTCAGGTTCTCGCGCTTTTGCACCAGTTTGGTCTGGAACGGCAGCAGGTTCGGCATGGCATCAGTCAGCAGGCCGAAGCGATCCACCATAAAGACGCGCGAGCGGGCCAGCTCTTCGCTTAATCCTTCCCGCTGGGTCTGGGCGATGATCTGCTCTGCGATGCCGCATCCGGCAGAACCGGCACCCAGGAAGACAATCTTCTGATAGCTTAACTGGTTGCCTGCCGCGCGGCTGGCGGCAATCAGGGTGCCGACGGTGACCGCAGCGGTGCCCTGAATATCATCGTTAAAGGAGCAGATTTCGTCGCGATAGCGATTCAGCAGCGGCATGGCGTTTTTCTGGGCGAAATCTTCAAACTGCAACAGCACGTCCGGCCAGCGATGTTTCACCGCCTGGATGAAGTCGTCCACGAACTGGTAATACTCATCATCCGTGATGCGCGGGTGACGCCAGCCCATATACAGCGGATCGTTAAGAAGTTGCTGGTTATTCGTACCGACATCCAGCACAACCGGCAGGGTGTAGGCCGGGCTGATGCCGCCGCAGGCGGTGTACAGCGACAGCTTACCGATTGGAATGCCCATCCCGCCGATACCCTGGTCGCCAAGACCAAGAATACGCTCGCCGTCGGTCACCACGATCACCTTAATGTTGTGGTTTGAGACGTTCTGCAGAATGTCATCCATGTTGTGACGGTTCTGATACGAGATAAACACGCCGCGTGAGCGACGGTAAATTTCAGAGAAGCGTTCGCAGGCAGCACCGACCGTCGGGGTGTAAATCACCGGCATCATCTCGTCGAGATGGTTTTGCACCAGTCGGTAGAAGAGGGTTTCGTTGGTGTCCTGAATATTGCGCAGGTAGATGTGCTTATCAATTTCGGTTTTGAAACCCTGATACTGGATCCACGCCCGCTCGGCCTGTTCTTCGATGGTTTCGACCACTTCTGGCAGCAGGCCCAGCAGGTTGAAGTTGCTGCGCTCTTCCATGCTGAAAGCGCTGCCCTTGTTCAGCAGGGGGAATTCCAGCAGAACCGGTCCGGCATAAGGGATATAAAGGGAACGATGTCGGGTTGATTTGTTGTCCATGTCACTCACTTAATTTTGGGAAATCCGTCCCTGGCACTGGTATTGATCATTGTCGCTATTGTGCCCGCAGGGGATGTCAGGGGCATAGTATAAAGGAGGTGAATGTTAAAAACCGCAACGTACAAATAAAAACACCACCGGCAATGCCGATGGTGTCGGGGATCCTGTAGCGAACTTACTTAGGTTCGTGGCGTTTTCTGCCAGTAGCGTGGGTGACCTGCGTTTCGCTGTCGCCCTCAATCACCACTTTACGCTGGTTAGAGAGTTTGTAGTTCAGTCCCAGAATATGGCGTGCCTGACGGTTCGATTTCATAATAGCTCCTCAATCCTGTTAATAGTGATAAGGCGAACGAAATGTAACCCCTAAGGTTGCAGATCCAGCATAGCAGGTTTTTACAAACTGGCGTGCTGACCGCTGACGACGTAATTAATGGTCTGCTGGTAGATGTCACTGAGGATGTCATTGTCAGAGGCTTCAACCCACTTGGTGAGTTCCATCAAAATGTCATCTTCGGTGACAGCGCCCAACTCTGCGCGTAAACCCTGTGCAATAGCATTAACCAGCTCTGGCTGTGCGGATGGGGTAGTTGCTGATGTATAAGTAAACATAGTGCCTCCGTGTCGTTTTCTGTTTAATGTTCCGGTTCGCAATGACTTAACGCACATTCAGAATGGCAAAATTTTATTGCGCTGTGTGTAAGACTCTTCCTGGAAATAAAAATATCATTATCCTGGTCTTTTTAAGGATATATCACGGCTTCCAGCGACGCCGGTCTGTATATTTCTCATAAGGCATGGGTGAGGGCCAGGATATCAGTTCAATGACACTACCCCAGGGCGTTTTCCCGTAGCAAAAAGCATTGCCTTCTCCCTGCTCGGCCGGAAAGGAGAGCGCCTTAGGCTCGGTAAACATCTCGCCACCTGCCGCCGTAAAGCGTGCTATCGCCTGTGCGAAATCATCAACATAGACGGCAAAGTGTTGAAGACCAAGGTCGCTGGCTCGCGCGGGTGGTTGCTGTTCCGGCCCATGCATTTCGAAAAGCTCAATCCCCGGCCCATGTGGCATGGCCAGCATACGTATTGCGCGAATTTCTGTGCCGGGTACCAGGCGTAATGTCTTCTGCTGGGCATCGGGATCAATATTTCCGTCGCCAGGCTCTACGGATCGATATATTTCTTTGGCGTGAAAGGCCTGCTCAAAAAATAGCGTGGCCTGATTAATGTCCGGTACGGTAATACCAATGTGGTCGATACCTCGGGCGGGTGAATTCATGCGCGACTCCTTTTTAGAAAAACAAAATATAGCAGGCTGACAGAGGACGTTATATTTTTGCGGCGGGTGAACAACTGCACAATGTCATGAGACTCTTCTGTCTTTGAGGCAATACTGAATCTCTCTTCTATACTTAACCCCTTGTAAGCCAAAAGGAGAACACTTATGACAATTCACAAACACGGTTCGGCACATTGGTCTGGCGATATTAAACGCGGCAAAGGTACGGTTTCTACCGAAAGCGGCGTCCTGAATCAGCAACCTTATGGTTTCAATACCCGCTTTGAAGGGGAGAAAGGCACTAACCCGGAAGAGTTGATCGGCGCAGCGCATGCAGCCTGTTTCTCAATGGCCCTGTCCCTGATGCTGGGCGAGGCGGGTTACACGGCCGACAGCATTGATACCACCGCCGATGTGTCGCTGGATAAAACTGACAGTGGCTTTGCGATCAGCAAAATTGCCCTGAAGAGTAAAGTGACCGTCCCGGGCATTGATCCCCAGCAGTTTGACGGCGTTATCCAGAAGGCCAAAGCCGGCTGTCCGGTTTCTCAGGTGCTGAATGCCGAGATTACGCTCGACTACACCCTGAACTGATCCTTCCGCCGGGCGTTATGCCCGGCTATCCCTTCACCGCCTCTGGAAACACCTCCGCCAGCCACGCAATAAAGACTCTTAAACGCTGCGTCACGTGCCGGTTTTGTGGATACACCACATAAAACGGATAGTGCGGTGGACGCCACTTTGCCAGTATCTCCATCAGCGTCCCTGCCTCCAGCAAGGCCCCCGCGGCGTAGCGAAAGGTCTGGATAATGCCCATCCCGGCAACCGCTGCCGCCAGATGCGCGTTGCTCTCATTTACCCCGATATGGTGGCGCAGGGTGATTTCGTGGGTTTCGTCGTTGTACGTAAAGCGGAAAGGGAACGCGCGGCCGGTCGCCGGGGAGAGATAACTCACCAGCTTATGACCATTGCGCATCTCCTCCGGGTAGGCGGGGATCCCGTGCTGCTTCAGATAGTCCGGGGTGGCGCAGGTGACCATCTCTGCATTGCCTATATGCCGGGCAATAAGCGTGGAGTCCCCCAGCGCGCCGCCGCGGATCACGCAGTCTACATTGCCACTGATTAAATCCACCGGACGGTCGGCCACCCCCAGGCCGATGCGGATGTCGGGATAACGGCGCATGAAGTCTGGCAGCAGCGGGATCAGCACGTCCCGCGCCGTCGAACCACCCACGTCAATACGCAAATGACCCTGCGGCTGTTGTTTGATCGCGCTGAACGAGGTGTCGATATCTTCGATGTCAATTAACACCCGCCGGGCTTTTTCGTAATAGTCCTGTCCTTCCGGGGTGGGCGTCACCCGTCGGGTGGTGCGCTGTAACAACCGCACGCCCAGATGCGCCTCCAGCGCCTTGACCAGTTTACTGAGCGTGGCGATGGGCATGTTCAGCGAGTCTGCTGCCCGGGTAAAACTGCCGGTTTCCACGACGCGCGTAAAGGCGCGCATTGCCATTAACTGATCCATCGGGAGGCGCTCACGAACGGGTGGATTATTGCCACAGGGAAAAAGTGATTTCCATTTTTGCTGATTTTTCCCTAATCCCGCAAGCGATACAGTGCATCCACACCAACAACAGACAAGGTAAATCAGATGAACACAGTATTAGCAGGTAAAGTCGCTCTCGTCACCGGTGGTACCAGCGGTATCGGTCTGGCAACCGCTAAAGAGCTGGCCGCTCAGGGCGCGAAGGTATACATCACCGGACGTCGTCAGGCAGAGCTGGATAACGCCGTCGCCAGCCTGGGCGGGCAGGTCACCGGCATCCGCGCCGACGCCTCACGCCTTGAGGATCTCGATACCGTTTATGCGCAGATCGCGGAACAGGCCGGGCGGCTGGATGTGTTGTATGCCAACGCGGGGGGTGGCGATATGCTGCCGCTGGGTGCCATCACAGAAGAACATTTTGACCGTATCTTTGCCACTAACGTACGCGGTGTGCTCTTTACCGTGCAGAAAGCACTGCCGCTGCTGGTCTCCGGGTCGTCGGTGATCCTTACCGGCTCGACTGTCTCCATCAAAGGCACTGCTAACTTCAGCGTCTACAGTGCCAGCAAGGCGGCAGTGAGGAATTTTGCCCGCTCCTGGGCGCTGGATTTACAGGGGCGCGGGATCCGGGTCAACGTTGTTAGCCCTGGCCCGATTAAAACCCCAGGTCTTGGAGAGCTGGTGCCGGAAGATCAGCGCCAGGGGTTGTTTGATGCGTTAGCCGCGACTGTCCCACTGGGACGCATTGGCGAAGCGGAAGAGGTAGCAAAAGTGGTGGCGTTCCTCGCCTCCGATGCCGCCAGCTTTATCAACGCCGCCGAGCTGTTTGTGGATGGCGGGATGGCGCAGATTTAACGCTGATAAAGTAGGGTAAGGTTGCCGCCGAGGCGGCGATCCTGTAACGGACGGCTGGCATCCAGGCGTGACAGTGTCACTGAACTGCAGTGAGACAGGTTGCACCAGGGTTCCAGCCATTCGAGATCTCCATCCTTTTGCTGCAACACATAGTTCACCAGCCGCGCCAGCGCGCCATGGTTCTCCTGCGTCACATCCACCTTATTCGCCGCGGCAAAACTGGCGATCATCACCAGCGGCTGCAGGGCATAATTATGATAGGCCAGCGCCCGCTCGCGACGGCGTTGTTCGTTTGCCAGCGTGCCGTCGGCGGCAATCTGTCCGGCGGCGATGCGGTACTCTTTCAACGACCAGGCGAACAGATCCCGACGGTCGAGCGCCACGGCGCTGGCCATGACCGCCCATGCCGCCCAGTAGCTGTGGTTATTGGTGCTTTTGAGCGGCAGGCCATCCCACTCCTGTACCACCCGATCCGCCAGCTGGCCCAGCCAGCGTTCAGTGGTCTGCTGCCCGGCAAGGGAAGTTCCGGGGGTAAACTTCAGCTCCAGCCAGCTGCTGGCCAGCGTCGCCAGCGCCCATTTACGCATTGCGCGGCCGGTGTGGCTGGTTTGCCCGGAGAGTAACGCCCCGGCGTTGGCCCATGTCGCGTAGCCCTCCAGAATACATCGCAAGGTTCGCGGATCCCCGCTCTGTTTATAGCGCCAGACCATGTTCGAGATCCCACGTTCAAACCCGACGATAGGCTTAGTCGCGGCACGGAATGCCTGTTCGGCCTGCGGATTGAGCGTGGCGCGGGCGCTGTCGGATCCTTCATATTTACTGCGCAACGTCAGGGGGGCGGTGTAGGGCGCGGGCAGGGTCACGCAGCCGCCCGATGCCGTGTGCGGCAACGGCTGGGTAAAACCAACGGGAGGCACCAGCGGAGCGGCCAGCGCATACCTCGGCAAACAGAGCAGCAGCCACAACGTTCGTTTCATCAACACCTCCGCCGACATTTAACCGGCACTTTGATTATTTTTGAGCCGAATCGTTTCTTTGCTGATATATCTTTTTAATACTATTAGTCCATGAATGTAATGTATGCTAAACAAGTGTTTAAAAAGCCTAACCATCTTTCGGGAACAATAGCTGTGCTGACCACTCTCATTTACAAAAGCCAGTTAAATCCGTCCTGTAAATCCTTATCCCTCCTCGCACTTGTTGAAAAGGCCAAACAGAGCAATACCCTGTTGGACGTCACGGGCATTCTGCTGTTTAACGGGAGCGATTTCCTGCAGATCCTCGAAGGGTCTGAAGAGGTCATTGAGACGTTATTCGCGCGCATCAGCAAGGACAAGCGTCACGACAGCGTGGTGGAGCTGATGCGTGATTACGGCCCGCGCCGACGCTTCGAAAACGTCGGTATGCTGCTGTTCGATCTGCGGGTCGACACGCCAAAATCGGTCCTGTCTTCGGTATTGCGCTACAGCAAGCTGGACAATTATCTGGCGGCGCAAGACCGGGTATTTAAATTCATTCAGACTTTTATTATCCAGCCCAAAAAGACGGCGGGTGAGTTAAACTTCCGGCCTGAAAAATGGACGATGGTCCCGGAGCATATGCCTTTCGGCAAAACCATTAACGGGCTGATTGAGAATCAAATTTGCCAGTTTGCCCTGCAGCCGATTGTGGAACCCACCGAGGGAAAAATCTCCTCGCTCGAGGCGCTTATTCGCGGTAACGACGGCGGTAGCCCGGAGCGGTTCTTTAACGCTCTCGATCAGGACAAAGTGTACGAGGTTGATCTGCTGACCAAAGCCTACGCCTTTGCGCTGGCAGAGAAGATCGACATTGGCGATCATAAAATTGCCATTAACCTGCTGCCGATGTCGCTGGTGAATGTGCCCCACGCCGTCGATTTTCTGATGGATCAGATCCTTGCCCACGGTTTGCAGCCGGAGCAGGTGGTGATTGAAGTGACCGAAAACGAAATGATCTCAGGGTTTAACCAGTTTAATAGCGCCATCAAACAATTAAGGGCGGCGGGGATCGGCCTGGCCATTGACGATTTTGGGTCAGGCTATGCCGGACTGTCGCTGCTGACCCGTTTCCAGCCGGATAAGCTAAAAATCGATCGCGAGATTGTCAGCAACATTCATTTAAGCGGCCCGAAGCAGGCGATTGTGAAGTCGATCATCAGCTGCTGTACCGATATGGAGATAGCGCTGGTGGCAGAAGGCATCGAGAAAATCGAAGAGTGGTGCTGGCTGGAGTCGGCAGGCATCAAGCGTTTTCAGGGCTTCTTATTCGCCCGGCCTAAATTAAATGGTGTGGGAGAAATTCACTGGCCGCAATTTACCCGTGATGAATATTTGAGCGATTAACGCTGCAACAGATAATCAAGCGCTAAACAGATAAAAAATCTCAATGTTTAACAGGGCCGAAATATCCGGCCCTGTTGCGCAATATAATGATTTAAATAAGTATTAACGACATTATTGATGTTCGCATAAATAAATAACTTTAATTCAATATTAAGGGGTAAATGCCGATAACACTTCAGACCGTTTTATTTCTGAGGTAGTTATGTCGTTAAAAAAGTCGTCCCTTGCCATTCTTCTTGCCTTACTGTTTTTCTTTGTTGCCAGTGCCGCAACCAACGTCTGGCTGGCCATTAAAAGCAATGATTCTCTGGATAACGTGAATAAAGAGATTCAGGTGGTGTTATCCATCATCGATCCCATTAACCACAGCCGTACCCTGCGCGTGCGGGTGATGGAGTACATGAAGCAGGTCGAGAGTGGCGATACTGCGGGTCTTGCGGAGAAGCTGGACTCGGTAAAACTCGCGCTGACCAAAGCGGATGGCGCTTTCGCCGCCTTTAACGACGCGCCGCGCCTGGTAGATGAGGCCCCGTTAGTGAAGGACTATGACGATGCCTGGCTCGCCTATCGCAATGAAGGCCTGTCCCCGCTGATCGACGCGGCCTCGGCGCACGATGCGGCAAAATTCAATGCCCTGATCCCGCAGATTTCCCGGCTCGACCGCCAGTATGAAATCGTTCTCGATCAGGTACTGTCTGTGCATCAGAAATATGCGAAGCAGCTGAATGACGATGCGCGCACCCATTTTGCTTCCGGCTTAACCATTATTGCCGCCTTTGCCGCGCTCTTTGTGGTGGTGATTATCGGGGTGAGCGTCCTGATGAAGCGGTATGTGTTTGCCCCAATCAACCTCGCCCGGGAACACTGCAGCCAGATTGCCGCCGGGCAACTGACGGAAGCCGTGCCGCAAAAGGCGGGCTCGAATAACGAAATCGATCTGCTGATGGGGTCGATGGAGCAGATGCGTCTGGCCCTGCTGGAGACCATCTCCCAGGTGCGCGAAGCCTGCCGTACCGTTAACTACGCCTCGCAGGAGATCGCCTCGGGCAACATCGACCTGGCCTCACGTACCGAGCAACAAGCTTCAGCCCTGACGGAAACCGCCGCCAGCATGGAGCAATTGAGCGCCACCGTTGCCAATAATACCGACAATGTGTATCAGGCCGGTAAGCTGGTGCAGGATGCGGTGAACAACGCCCGCACCGGGGAGGCGGTTACCCGCGAGGTGATCGAGACCATGAACACCATCGCGGCCAACTCCCAGCGTATCGAAGACATCACCAGCGTGATCAACAGCATCGCCTTCCAGACCAATATCCTGGCGCTGAATGCCGCGGTGGAAGCCGCCCGTGCCGGCACACAAGGGCGCGGTTTTGCAGTGGTCGCGACCGAAGTCCGTACCCTGGCGCAGAAGAGCGCCGTGGCGGCGAAGGACATCGAAAACCTGATCGCCCAGTCGGTCTCCAGCGTGAAAAACGGTTCTCAGCTGGTGAATCGCTCAGGGGAAGTGATTCATGCCATCATTAACTCGGTCAATAAAGTGAACACGCTGATGGAGCAGATCTCGGTGGCGTCGGAAGAGCAGAGCCGCGGAATCGGCCAGGTCGGCCAGGCGGTGACCGAGATGGATGGCGTGACCCAGCAAAACGCCGCCCTGGTGCAGGAGTCTGCGGCCGCTGCCGCCTCGCTGGAAGAGCAGGCGAAGCATCTTACCCAGAGCATCGCCAGCTTCAGACTGCCGGAACCGGCATAACATAAGAGCACTGCTTCCGGCTTGCGGGTGCGGCCGGTTCTCCCTCGCCCTGACCCTCTCCTCAACGGGGAGAGGGGATTTATCTCCCTCCTTCTGTTCCTGTCGAAGTGACTCATCTCACATTACTTTCCTGGTCTATGCTTGAAGTTCATGCGCGGCGTCATGCCTGCGCATTTTCTCTTTTTCCCTCTGCTTAGTGATAAACGCAGGTAACCCGAGGATCACGGGTCAAACGAGGTGATGGAATGACTGCTAAATCTATTAGGTATTGGGGTTGTGAATATAGCGATGCGAACAACGTTCGCTTTCATCTGTGGGCCAGCGGTCAGCAGCACGTAACCCTGCGCCTGAATGACGAAACGCTGCCGATGAACCCGACCGGCGACGGCGGATTTGAACTGACGGTCAACAACGTTGCCCCAGGTTCTGCGTACAGTTTTATCCTGCCTGACGGCTCCGCAGTACCCGATCCGGCCTCCCGCGCGCAGCAAGGGGATGTCAACGGCCCTTCGCTGGTGTGCGATCCTCACAGCTATGTCTGGCGCAATACCCACTGGCAAGGCCGCCCCTGGGAAGAGAGCGTGGTCTATGAGCTTCATATCGGGACCTTTACCCCTGAGGGCACCTTCCGCGCGGCCGCCGACAAACTGCCGTACCTGGCCTCGCTCGGCATTACCATGATTGAGCTGATGCCGGTCTCCCAGGCCGGAGGCAACCGTGGCTGGGGGTACGACGGCGTACTGCTGTATGCCCCGCACAGTGCCTACGGTACGCCGGATGAGCTGAAAGCCTTTGTCGATACCGCCCACGGTCTGGGGCTGTCGGTGGTGCTGGATATTGTCCTTAACCATTTCGGACCGGAGGGTAACTACCTGCCGAAGCTGGCCCCGGACTTCTTCCACCCGGAACGCATGACCCCGTGGGGGAACGGCATCGCCTATGACGTGGCCCCGGTGCGTCAGTTTATTGTCGATGCGCCGCTGTACTGGCTGACGGAGTTCCGCTTCGACGGCCTGCGCTTTGACGCCATCGACCAGATCGAAGACACCTCCGAGCCGCACGTGTTAATTGAGATCGCCACCCGCATTCGCGCTGCCATTACCGACCGGCCGGTGCATCTGACCACCGAAGACAGCCGCAACGTGGTGTTTCTTCATCCGCGGGAGGAGGACGGCAGCGTGCCGTTGTTCACCGGGGAGTGGAATGACGATCTGCACAATGCCGTCCACGTCATGGCCAGCGGTGAAACCCACGCCTGGTACCAGGATTTTGCTGAAAAACCCGAACAATGGGTGGCGCGGGCGCTGGCGGAAGGCTTTGCTTATCAGGGGGAACGTTCCCCGCAAACCGGTGAAATTCGGGGTGTGAAAAGTACCGCTCAACCGCCAGCGGCCTTCGTCGATTTCATCCAGAATCACGATCAAGTTGGTAATCGTGCTCAGGGCGATCGCCTGTTGAGTCTCATCGGGGAAGAGCGTACCCGGATACTGATGGCTGCGCTGCTGCTGTCGCCGCATATCCCCCTCATGTTTATGGGCGAGGAGTTCGGTGAAACCCAGCCGTTCCTGTTCTTTACCGATTTTCACGGAGACCTGGCGCGGGCGGTGCGGGAAGGGCGCGCGAAAGAGTTCAGCGATCACGATGAGACCGTACCGGATCCCAATGCCCCTGAGACCTTTGCCCGTTCGAAACTCGACTGGGACAAACTCAACCAGCCTGACGGCCAGAACTGGCTGCGCTTTACCCAGCAGCTGTTGCAGCTGCGCCAGCGGGCTATTGTGCCGTTGCTGGCCGGTGCGCAGGGCGGGAATGGCAGGGTGATAAAAACGGCCCAGGGTTGCGTAGTGGTAAGCTGGACATTTATACAGGGTACGCTGTCGCTGGCACTTAATACGGGTGATCAGCCGCAGACGATGCCCGAGATAGCGGGTGAAACATTGTTTGCCTGGCCTGAAGGCCGCACGGAACTGCTCGCGAACACCGTTATTGTACGTTTTGCACAAGGAGAACCGACCTGATGATCCCCACAGCGACCTGGCGTATTCAGTTTCGTAACGGCATGACCTTCGATCGTGCCGCCAGTCTGGTGCCGTATCTGCAACAGCTCGGCATCAGCCATCTGTATGCTTCGCCAATATTTACTGCCGCCCGGGATTCGACGCACGGTTATGACGTCACCGATGCTAACGAGATTGACCCCTCTATCGGAGGCCGGGCCGGTTTTGAGCGGCTGGTCAGCGCCCTGAAGGCGGCCGGGCTGGGTTTGATCCTTGATATTGTGCCGAACCACATGTCCACCTCGCTGGAAAACGCCTGGTGGCGTGATGTGATTGAGCATGGGGAAAAGAGTCGCTACGCCCGTCATTTTGATATCGACTGGACGCGCCGTCTGACGCTGCCGTTTCTGGGGGATGATTTTGAAGTGGTGCTGGCGAACGGTGAGCTCAGCGTGCAGCGCGATCCCAATACCGGCAAACCCGCGCTGGCCTATTTCGACAACTTCTACCCGCTGACCCCCGACAGCTGGCAAGGGCGCGAAGAGGAGGTATTGAGCCTCAGCGATCCCGCGGCTATCAGCCGGTTGCATGACCAGCAGCCGTGGCGCCTTACCAGCTGGCGAGATGCGCCGAACGAACTCTCCTGGCGTCGCTTCTTCGAAATCACTGGCCTGGTGGGCGTGCGGGTTGAAGACGACGTGGTGTTTGATGACAGCCATGCCCTGATCCTCGCCCTGGTGCGTTCGGGAGCGGTGGACGGGCTGCGTATTGACCACGTGGACGGGCTGGCCGACCCGCGAGCCTACCTGCAACGTCTGCGTCAGGAGGCAGGTGCCGACTGCTATATCACGGTAGAGAAGATCCTCAGTAAGGGCGAGAACCTGCCCACCGACTGGCCGATCTCCGGGACCACCGGCTACGAATTTATCGCCTCGCTGTCAGAGGTGCTGATAGATGACGACAAAATCGACAGCCTGCGCCAGGCCTATGACAAGGTGATGGGCCGCCCGGTCGATATGCACGACGAACTGCGCGACGCGCGGTTGCTGATGGTGGACAGAAACTTCGCCGGGGAATTTTCTACCCTGCTGAAGCTGGCGAAAACCCTGGCCGAAACGGAAGGCGTCCAGGTGGAAGAGGAGCCTCTGCGGCTGGCATTGCGCGAGCTGCTGGTGGCCTTCCCGGTGTACCGCACCTACGGCACGGCGCAGGGGATGTCTGCCGCGGATGTGCGCCTGCTGAACAGCGTGGTCGCCACGATCAGCGCCGATCCTGACGCCATCGCGCTGCTGATGCGTATTTTGACCGGCGAAGTCTCTGAGGAGGCCCGCGATACTGCCACGCATTTCCGCACCCGTTTCCAGCAGCTGACCGGGCCGCTGATGGCGAAGTCGGTGGAGGATACACTGTTTTTCCGTCAGCACATGGATCTGGCGCTCAACGAGGTGGGAGCCGAGCCGGTGCCGCAGGCTTTCTCGCTGACGCGCTTCCACACCGAGATGACCGCGCGACGTGACCGTCAGCCGGATGCGCTTTCCGGCACCTCGACCCACGACACCAAACGTGGAGAAGATGCCCGCGCCCGGCTCTATTCCCTGACCGAAGTGCCGGAGGTATGGGCGGAATGCGTGGCCCGCTGGCAGCAGTTGAACCAGACCCACGTTCGCTTTCTGAATGATGGCACGGCACCGCGCGGTGCCGATACCTGGATGCTCTATCAGGCGCTGGCGGGTGTCTGGCCGCCGGAGCTGGACCCGCAGGATGCGGCGGGGCTGAATGCCCTGGAAGAGCGCTTCCTGGCTTTTGTCGAGAAGGCGCTGCGCGAGGCCAAGCTGCGCACCGACTGGGTGGACAGCAACGAGGCCTATGAAACGGTGGTACTGGAGTATGCTCGCCATCTGTTGTCCCCGGACAATCAGGACTTCCTGCAGGACTTCAGTTCCTCGTTACGTCCGTTTATTCGCGCCGGGCTGGTGAACAGCCTGAGCCAGACGGTGATCAAACTCACCGCACCGGGGGTGCCGGATGTTTATCAGGGCAGCGAGGGGCTTAATTTTAGCCTTGTCGATCCTGATAACCGCCGCGAGCCAGATTTCGACCAGCTTCGTCAGCAGCTGGATACGGCAGACCCTCATATTGCCGCCCAGGAGGCGAGCTGGCTGGACGGGCAGTTGAAGCTGTCTGTCACCCGCACGCTACTGCATCTGCGCCAGCGCAAACCGGCGCTGTTCCGCCTGGGCAGCTATGTTGCGCTGCTGACCCGTGGCGAACGGGCGGATAAGGCGATTGCCTACGCCCGCGTCGATGACGATGACGTGCTGATTGTGGTGGCACCGCGGCTGGCGCTGGCGAACGCCGCACAGACGTTTCCTGTTACCGGGGCGGCCCTGTGGGGCGCGACAGAGGTGGTTCTTCCTCCCGAACTGGCCGGGCGCCGCTACCGGGATTGTTTCAGTGGTGAAACCCTGACCTTAGGCGAAAGCCTGCATTTGAATGAAGCACAGGATTGCTGGCGGGTGTTACTGGCCTGCGGCTGATGATTATTACTGTTCGAGGGAGAGACTCTATGGCATATGACAAAATTTATGAAATTCAGGCGGGGCAAAGTTATCCCCTTGGGGCGAATTACGATGACAAAGGGGTGAATTTTGCCCTCTTTTCCGCCTGCGCCGAACGTGTTGAGCTGTGTCTGTTTGACCCGAGTGGTAAATCTGAAATAGCCCGTCTCGAGTTACCGGAATACACCGATGAAGTATGGCATGGCTATGTCCCGGATCTGAAACCGGGTGCGTTGTACGGCTACCGCGTCTATGGCCCTTACGATCCTGAAAATGGCCACCGCTTTAACCCACATAAGTTACTGATTGACCCTTATGCCCGGGCGTTGACCGGGGAGCTTATCTGGAACCCCGCCCATTTTGGTTATGAGCTGGGGCATGACGAGCTTGATCTTAGCTTTGATACCCGCGACAGCGCGCCTTATACCCCAAAATGCCGGGTTGTTGACCCGCGGGTGTTCGACGGTCAGGACCCGCACCGCCCGGCGGTGCCCTGGTCCAGCACCATTTTGTACGAAACCCATGTGAAAGGCTTTACCCAGCTTAACCCGGCGATCCCGCCTGAATTGCGCGGCACCTTCGAAGGGATGGGGCACAAAGCGACGGTGGATTACATCAAGAGTCTTGGCATTACGTCGGTTGAACTGTTGCCGGTGCATGCTTTCCCGGACGATCAGCATCTGCTGGATCGCGGGCTGAAAAACTTCTGGGGCTATAACACCCTTAACTTCTTCGCCCCGGCGTCACGCTACGGCGGCCCGAACGGCATCAAGGGCTTCCGCGACATGGTGCGCGCCTTCCACGATGCCGGTATCGAGGTGATCCTCGACGTGGTGTATAACCACACCGCCGAGGGTAACGAGCTTGGCCCGACGCTGTCATTCAAGGGGATCGACAACTTCTCTTACTACCGCACGATTGCCGGTCAGCACCGTTACTATGTGAACGACACCGGTACAGGTAACACGGTGAATACCTCGCACCCACGGGTGCTGCAGATGGTGATGGATTCCCTGCGTTACTGGGCAGAGTCGATGCACATTGACGGCTTCCGTTTTGACCTCGGCACCATTCTTGGCCGCGAGCCGGAAGGGTTCGATCAGCGCGGCGGCTTCTTCGATGCCATGATGCAGGATCCGCTCCTCTCGCGGCTCAAACTGATTGGCGAGCCGTGGGACATCGGCCCCGGTGGCTATCAGGTCGGGGGCTTCCCGCCGGGCTGGGGCGAGTGGAATGATAAATACCGCGACACCGTGCGCGAGTACTGGCGCGGCGATAACGTCTCGTCCGATTTTGCCGCACGCCTGCTCGGCTCCGGAGATCTGTATGACCAGCGCGGGCGTCGCCCGTGGGCCAGCATCAACTTCATTACCGCTCACGACGGGTTTACCCTGAACGACCTGGTCTCCTTCAACGAGAAGCACAACGAAGCCAACGGCGAGGACAATAACGACGGCCACAATGATAACCGGTCATCGAATTATGGCGTTGAAGGACCAACCGACGATGAGCAGATCAACGCCCTGCGTGAACAGCAGAAACGTAACTTCCTGACCACGCTGCTGTTCTCTCACGGCACGCCGATGCTGCTGGCGGGGGATGAGTTTGGCCGTAGCCAGTTGGGTAACAACAACGGCTACTGTCAGGACAGTGAGATCAACTGGGTACACTGGGAAAACCTCCCGGAAAGCGCCGAGGCGCTGCGCAAGTTCACCCGACATCTGATTGAGCTGCGCACCAGCCAGCCGCTGTTACGCCGCGAAAGCTGGCGTGACGGAATGGAGATCCAGTGGTTTAACGCGGGTGGCGGGCCACAGTTGCCGGAGCACTGGGACGAGGGGACGACCCTTGGGCTGTATCTCACCCGGCCCGATCTGCACGATCAGCCGGGAATTTGGCAGGAGGTGCTGCTGTTAATCAACCCCTACGAGGGGTCGGTGCCGTTCCGAATCCCGGAATGCGGTCAGGATGGCTGGGTGCTGGAGCTGAGTACGGCAGGGGATGAGCAGATGGGGCAGGCAGTGCTCCCGGATACTGATTTCCCGCTGCCAGGCCGCAGCATCGTGCTGTTACGGCGGCCATAACGCGCGGGGTTACTTGCCAGCCCGTGCTCTTTCCCACGGGCTGGTGGTCTCGTCGTCGACGTCAGTCGGCGCGGGATCGTCCAGGGAGTCAAGATAGAGGGCTTCGACTTCGGCGCGTGCCCATGGCGTGCGGCGCAAAAATTTGAGGCTCGATTTGACGCTGGGATCGCTGTTAAAGCAGTTGATTTTAATCAGCTTACCCAGCTGCGCCCAACCGTAGCGCGCCACCAGGGCATTGATCTGCATCTCCAGCGTGACGCCATGCAAAGGATCTTTAGAAGGGTGTGCTGTCACAGGCATCCTTTTATATTCTGGCAAGGGGTTAAAAGCGGGGAGGGTACAAGAAAAGCAGGGGGCCAGCAAGCGCCTTGACGGGTTCCCTGGCTTAAGGAAAACGCGATGTTGATAGCCCAGGTTTCAGATATTCACGCCGCTCCCGATAACGATCATCTGGCCCGCTTTGACCGGGTACTCAGGTGGCTGAGACAACTCCAGCCTGACGCGCTGGTGCTTTCCGGGGATTTAACCGACAACGATTGGCTTGAGGGGTATCAACAGATCGTCGCCCGTCTGGCTGAGGAGCATTATCCTTCTTTAATACTGCCGGGTAACTCAGACAATCGTCGCCTTATGCGCGCGGTATGGCGTGATGAGACAGGGGCTAACGATACCTGTGATGGCGCGCTGCATGCTGTTCTGGAGGTTGGTGGTCTGCGTCTGATGGGTCTTGATACAACGGTGGAGGGACACGATCACGGCTCTGTGACGGCGCATCTGGGCTGGCTGGAGAAGCAGCTCAACCGGGCCGACGTGCTGCCATCCATTCTGTTCCTGCATCATCATGTTTTTGCCTGCGGCATACCGACCCTGGATCAGACCCTGTGCAACGGGCTGGATCGGCTGGAAGCCCTGATTCACCGCGCGGCGACCAGACCGCTTGCGATGGCTTCAGGACACGTACACAGACCGGTGGCCGGGATGTTTGCGGGCATACCAGCACATATTTGTGCCTCCGTGTGCCCGGCTAATCCGGTCTGGTTTGGTAGCGACCGGGTTCCTCCCGCCGAGGACGCGCCAGGGCTGATGATCCATCGCTACGTCAATGGCGCACTGACCAGCCATCATGTGAGTGTTTAACCGCGGATGGATGTTTTTGAAACGCCGTTCCGTTATAATGCTTCTTCCGAACCCGATGCCATTGACTCCATGAAAACGCCTCATAAAAACGTCCGTGCCTTTCATTTCTCCGCCTTTCGCTATCTGTTTTCTGCTCGCTTCCTCACCGTGCTGGGGAATGGTATCGCTCCTATCGCCCTGGCTTTTGCGGTGCTGGATATCGGGGGTTCGGTCTCCGATCTGGGTATCGTTGTCGCGTCCCGGTCGATCTTCAACGTACTTTTCCTGCTGCTGGGCGGGGTATTAGCAGACCGCTATTCCCGTAGCCGGGTGTTAGTTGCCTCTTCCGTGGTTGCGGCCCTTTCACAGGCTATTGTGGCTTGGTCGGTACTGGACGGGTCTGCGACGGTCACCGGACTGGCCTTGCTTGGCGCCATCAATGGCGCTGCTGCCGGCATTGCTTTACCGGCCTCATCCGCGCTCATCCCCCAGACGGTTCCCGCCCGGAACCTGCGTCAGGCCAACGCCTTTCTTCAGGCCGGTATTTATGGCGGGACGGTAATCGGCGCGTCGCTGGGCGGTATTTTAATCAGCGCTGTCGGTCCCGGCTGGGGATTGGCCATTGATGCGCTGGGCTTCGCCGCCGCGGCACCGCTCTATCATTTCATTCGCGTGCAGCCCGTCGAAACGGGTTCAACGCAAAGCAATATCCTGCAAGACCTGAAAGAGGGATGGAAGGAGTTCGTTAGCCGGGCCTGGGTCTGGGCTATCGTCGTCCAGTTCACCATTATTAATGCGGCCTTCAGCGGCGTGATGATGGTGCTGGGGCCAGTGATTGCGGATGCTTCATTTGGTCGAGCACACTGGGGGTTTATCATTGCCGCCCAAAGTATCGGCCTGATCGTCGGATCATCCCTCGCGCTGCGCTGGCGTCCTCGCCGCGACCTCTTCATTGGGGTGATGCTGATGTCGTTTTGCGCCTTACCCATTTTCATGCTGAGCCAGCTGGCTACCACGCCCTGGCTTATCGCCGCGTTCTTTATGGCTGGCGTCACCTTTGGGCTGTTTGGCGTCGCCTGGGCGCAGTCTCTGCAAACCCACATTCCCCCGGAAAAACTGGCGCGGGTCTATGCCTATGACGCGGTAGGGTCGTTTGTGGCCATTCCCTTTGGTGAACTTATCGCTGGCCCGCTGGCGATTCAGTACGGCACCAGCAACGTGCTGCTGGTTTCAGCCCTGGCGGTGGTGATCGCCACGGCAGGGGCCAGTCTGGTACCAGCAATCCGGCGGCTGGAGAGTGGTTCTCAGCCTGAAGCGCATACTCTGCCAGGGGAACGCAGCCTGTAAGACGGGCAAGCCTCTTTGCTCCCCCGTTTGGGTAGGGGCGTAAAGGGGGCCTTTCAATGAGTAAAGGCGACAGGTACATTGGAAGGAAATTATAAATAAGGGAAATATACTCATGTGCAGAGCCTTCGCGGTTTTTGCTTTCCTGTTAGCCCCAACGATTGTCCACGCGGCCTCGCATGAAGAGGTATTGCGCTTAAATGCCGTACAACAGCCGGGTGCTCAGGTTATTTGTCATGTTCCGATAACGATCGTGGCGGATAATAAGCCCGTCATCCTGGATTACAAAAACAGCATGACCGTGATCGCTAATCAGGGTGACACCCGGGTATTTCAGGTCATCACAACCTTTATAGCCAAAGGCAAAACCACCTCTTACATCACACAACGCTATCGGCTCAGTATCACCACAGACGAAACGGGGCAGCTACATACCGTTGATCCGAACAGCATCAGTGTGACCAGCCCCTTTTCAGCGGAGTTGGCCCGGGAAAATGAAGCCCAGCTCCGCAATAATGCTCCCCCGAGTTATCAGTCTGACAGCATGGTCACGGTGACTGATTTCCCGAACTTCACCGTTCAGGGATATGATTACGGCCCCGTTACGGAATGCACCGTTTTGCCTGCAAAGGGACATTAACACCGGCGCGAATAACAGAGATACCCGGCATCAGGCGCTAGGACCCCCAGCGGGTTCTCAAATACCGCACCGCCTCCTGCGCCTGAGGCTGATTGAGGTTGTTCTCGCGGAACAAAATCGTGCCGTCGATGTGCGGCTCGGATTCGTTCAGGTCAAGCTGCTTTTTCAGCTCCGGCACGCCGCCTTTCACCGTCCAGTCTGGCTCTTTGCTTGACGGCTCGCCCACCTTATACAGCGCAACGCCAATGTAGAGGCGGGTATGGGTTGGTTTCACCACCCCGGCCCACCATTTCGCCAGCACGTCATACCGCGCTGCATCCCGCGAAAACGGCCAGTAGATCTGCGGGGCGATATAGTCCAGAAAACCCTGCTGCACCCAGCGACGGGTATCGGCAAAGGACTCGTCATACGCCGCGGCACCCCGTGTGTCGGACCCGGCCGGATCGTGGGAGCGGTTACGCCATACTCCTGCCGGGCTGACGCCGAACTCGACGTTAGGGTTGAGCTGTTTAATGGTACGCGAGACCTGAGCAATCAACTTCTGGGTATTATCACGGCGCCAGTCGGCTTTCGAGTCAAAACCCTGGCCATACTGGCGGTACGTCTGGCTGTCATTCAGCATCGAGCCGGGAGTTTCGGTATAGAAGTAGTCATCAAACTGCACACCGTCCACCGGGTAACGCGACACCACTTCGGCCACGATACTGGTGATCCAGTCCCGCGCTTCAGGAATGCCCGGGTCGAGAACATAGCGTTCCCCTGCGGTGCGGATCCACTCCCGATGCAGAACAAACACGCTCGGCGGATTTAGCGACAGGGTACGGTTCAGCTCCGCGACCGTGCCGGGGCGGGTATTGGTGGAGACGCGATAAGGATTAAACCAGGCGTGGACCTTCATCCCGCGCTTGTGCGCTTCATCGAGCATAAACTGCAGCGGGTCATAGCCGGGATCTTCACCGATTTTGCCGGTAAGCATATCGGACCACGGCAAAATCTTAGACGGCCACAGAGCTGTACCGTCCGGTTTGACCTGGAAGAATACGGTATTAATCCCGAGACTTTTCAGGTTATCCAGCTTATCGGTCAGCGCCTTTTGCTGCATAGCGATCCGCGATGCGGCAGGGCGACCGTTCACCGACTCCAGGGGCGGCCAGTCGAGGCGGGAGACGGTAGCCAGCCAGACGCCACGCACCGGCTCATGTCGGCCTGTTTTATCCGGCAGGGGATGTTTAGCTACCGGCGGCAGCGGAGTAACCAGCGATTTTGGCGGCGTAGAGCTGCAACTGACCAGCAATAATGCCCCTGCGATCAGGGCACCTGAACGTTTAAGCCGGGTCGTAAGCTGAAAATGACGTGAGCAGGCGATGATAGACTCCATTTCTATAGTGTGTCGCCGGGAACGTTTATTTTCGTTCTATTCGGAGGCAAGTCAATTTTTAACGGTGAGTGCTACTCGTGTGAGTGTTGGTCGTCGCTATCCCTGTCAGCTATGACATCAGCCGATAGTGCGACTGCACCAGACCTGAAGGAAAGCTACGGCTGGATAACAATGTCAGATTGATATCCCGGGACAGGGAACCGAACAGCGGTTTTCCCGAACCCAGCAGGACAGGAACGGTAGTGATAACGATATCGGCGACCAATCCTTCGCGCAGAAACGACTGAATCACTTGCCCGCCATCGAGATAGACGCGCTGTACGTTCTGCGCAGCCAGGTCATTGAGCACGTCCTTTGGCGTGTGGCGTGAGAACTGCACTTTGCCCTTCAGCGCCTCGGGCACCGGGGTATCGGCCAGCTGTTGGGAGAGTACCAGCACTGGGCGGTCATAAGGCCATTCCTTAAAGGTCAGCACCTTCTCATAGCTCCCCCGGCCCATCACGATCCACTCTTTGTCCGCAATGAACGCTGTATAGCCATGATCTTCTGTCGGATCATCGCGCTGCAACAGCCAGTCGATATCGCCATCCTGGCGGGCAATGTAACCATCAAGACTGACCGCGATAAAAACATGTGTGCTAACCATCCGCTGCTCCGTATTCAGGTTGCCTGTCGCCAGTTAAGTGTAGTGATGTTAGCAATTTCGTCATTAAACCACGTCACGCCTGTTTATTCGTTTGTCTGCCCGACGATTGCTCTATTGCCTGAGTTCAGAAAAGAGACGGGCAATGCCACAGACAAAAACACGTCTCCAGGCCGTGTTGAGCGGCTCACTGGTTGTTCTGGCATACAGTATTCCCGGCGGCTGGCTGATTTTTGTTGTCGGGCACGCGGTCTTTATCCAGTTAAGGGACGACTTTTTGCTTAGCGGTGTGCTGCTGTTACGTCTGCGGCTAAGCGAGCTCTGGTTCTGCCTGATTGACGGGCGTTTGATCCAGACGATCTCAATGACTTGGCTCCGGCCGGGAGTGGCTCAGCCTGTTTCCGCTCTTTTGCATACTGTCGCTGGTGGCCGAATATTATTCTGGTCCGCGCAATCTCGGGAGACGTGGCCTCTGCATCTGCAACATCCCCGATTCTTGCTATCCATTACCGGGGCGGTGCTGGTGGGGCAGTCATAAATGCGAGTATCACTTTCTGTCGTAGGCGGGGAGGCTGGTGAGTTCTCGTTCTGGTGCGCGGTGTTACGTTGTATGTGTGGATCGTCCCAACGATGACCGGGATGTATCAGGCGAAAGCATCACCGGAGACACCACGCGCTCAGCTGATAAGCGTTGCGCTGCTGGTTCCGGTGATGCTGCTGTATAACCCTCATGGTTCCCGGCTGTTTAGCAGGAGAATTCGCGACTTGCTACTGCCCCAAAATCCGCTCCAGCGTGGCACCTGTCGCCAGAATCTGCGCATCGCTACCTGGCAAGCCGTCTATCTCCAGCCCCACAGGTAGCCCGCTGGTGGCACCAAACCCGACCGGCAGGGTCAGTCCCGGCAGTCGTGCATTGCTGCCGGGATCCACATTGCGGATCAAACGGGAAAAGTTTTCTCCTGAACTCACGTCATCATTCGCCAGCGGGGCGACGACCGGCGAGGTGGGGAAAATCAGCGCGTCGAGATGATGGTCGCTAAAGGTCTGTTCATATAGGGCGAGTAGCCGCCCGATCCCCTGCGAAATCGCCTCCTGGTACAGCGGCGGCAGCGGGATAAGATCCCCGTTACTGTCCGGGATCAGCGCCGGCACAATCCCGTGCTCAAAGATGGCGCGGACATCCGGGCTGGCGATGTGCGCCACGATATCCTCCAGCGTCAGCCCGGTTTCGTGCGACTGCAGATAATCAATCAAATCGTGTTTGCCCTCGTGCATCACCACCGGGAAGGAGACAGCGGCGTTGGCCTCTTCAAGCCCGGGCATATCCACACTAACCAGCGTGACCCCGGCAGCGCGCAGCCTGTCGAGCGCGGCGTGGGCCAGTTGGCTGACCTCTTCATCCAGCGCTTGCCAGAAATAGTGCGCAATTCCGAGGCGAAGGGTCCCGGCGGGTTTAGGGGCTAACACGTCGCCACCGGCTATCAGGCGGTCGAGCAGGGCAATGTCTGCCACGTTGCGGGCCATCGGGCCTGCGGTATCCCGGGTGTGGGAGATGGGGGTGATCCCTATCTGCGAATAGCGCCCGGTGGTGGGGCGAAAACCGACGCAGCCATTCAGGGCGCAGGGCTGGCGCACCGATGCCCCGGTATCTGTGCCAATTGCCACCGGAGCCATCCCGGCAGCTACGGCCACCGCGCTGCCCGACGAGGAGCCGCCCGCAATGCGGCTGACATCGTGGGCGTTGCGCACGCCCTTAATCGCAGGCGTGTGATACGCCGCGTTATAACCGGTGACGCCGAAGGCCAGCTCATGCATGTTGCATTTGCCAATAATAATCGCGCCCGCATCGATAAGACGTTGGATCACCGGGGCGGTGGTGTTGGGCACGAAATTTTTCAGCGCAGGCGTACCCGCCGTATTGGGCAAACCGGCGACGTGAATATTGTCTTTCACCGCGACGGGAACGCCACCCAGCGGCAAGGGGGCACCGCCGTCCGAGAGGTGTTGATCCCATGCTCTGGCTTGGGCCAGCGCCTGTTCCGCATTGACCGTAATAAAGGCGTTGAGATTCTCATGGGCATTGATGCGGGCTAAGCAGGCGCGAACCAGGGCTTCGCTCGTTATCTTTCGTTCGTTGATGAGCTGCGCCGCTTCGGCGGCGGAGAGGGTATCCAGAGGTGCAGGGGTTGCGGGTGTTATTATTTTCATGGGCTGTTTCCTGGCTGTAGGTATCCGCAACATTTAGGCAAATCCCAAACGCGCCCGCCATCCTCAGGATTGAGGAGGCATTAATGCCGGAACCGTGAGGCCAGCTCCGTGCGGTTGGCGCAATCCAGCTTTTTGAGCGCGTGATTGAGATGAGTGCGAACGGTGGTGAAGCTGATGTTCAGCAGTCGGGCGACCTCTTTATCCCCCAGGCCTTTACTGACCAGATTGACAACCTCCTGCTCGCGGGCAGTTAAAGTCGGTGACGCGTCATCTTTGGGTAAGGCTCTGGCAAACCAGGGTTCCAGCAACTGCAGCAGCGCGATCTCGCGTTGCCCGAACGGCGGGGCACCTTTGGCCCGCCAGATGCGCAGATCGCCCACGTCTTCACCTTCACGTATAAAGTAGACACTCACCCCGTGATGCATCCCGCAGGGTTTCAGGAAGTGCTGGTAAAAGGGCGTTTTGTATAATTCGCGGGCTGGCATCACCTCATCAACCAGTGTCGGGCGCTGTTTCGCGCGCAGAAGTGGGGTGATGGGATCGATATATTGCCAGGTGCTGGCATGCTCGCGCATCGCTTTGTCGTCAATGTTCCAGCTGACGCCATGGCGTGAGGTGTTAGAGAGGGAAGACCAGATGCAGGATGCCGCAAAATCGGCCTGTAACAGGGCGCAGACATTTTCCAGCGTCTCCTGACGCAGGGTGCGGCTGCCCTGACCCGAGCCGAGTTGCCACAGAATGTGCGAGAAGAGATGAAGCTCGTGGGGGGTTAATGGAGTCTCCATATCTGATCTTCTCCCGATGGTGTTGTGTAAGTGAGTGTAGAACAGACCAGGCGCAGCGGCAGAATTGTCTGTAGTTACAACATACAATAAACTTACACGAATAAGATACCTCAACATTGTGCCCGTTTGTCTTGGTTCTACAACGATTGGAGGGCCGATCGTCGCCGTTTGCGAACAATACGTTAGCGCAAACGGCGACAGCTGAACAGTTAATGATTTAGCCGTCAGGAAACAGAATGCCGGTAGGCCGATCCGCGGACTTTCTCGACCGCTACTTTCCCGGCGATAAACGCATGGTCTGAATTGTAGTATTCCCATTCGCTGTAACGTCCGGCCAGCGTGATGCCATGCAGCAGCAGCCATTTGCGGATCGTTTCCACGTTCTCTTTCCTGTTCTGATCGTAGATCACGTAGGCATACGGGATATCTATCTGATTGGCGGTGATAATCTCATCGTCTGCCGAAATGATCCCGCATTCGATGCACTCCTTAATGCATCGGTCGATTAACGCCTGGCCGTCAACCGGCAGCGGCTTATCCGGTGAATAACTGATTTCGCAGGTCAGGCCGCAACCGCCCGGCGGACTGCAGAAGGGGCTGGCATTACCCTGGACGAATATGCGGTGGAAGATCGTTTTCCCGGCGTAGTAGATCCAGTGTTTGTCAGTCAGATTGTCGCGACCAATCCCCAGATTCACGCAGCGAACAGAGACGTGGCGCAGGCCTTTCGCCGCTTTACGGACCTCAGGCGGCACTTCATCGCCCATCAGACGAATCAGTTCCGGCAACACCAGGGTGCTGATCATCCGTTCATAACGGTATTGCCGTCCATCTGCGAGGGCAACTATGCGCTGATTGGCATATATTTTACTCACTTCAGCCCCGGTCTCGATCCGGCCTTTAATGTGCGGCAGGAACCCGTTCATCAGCGCCTGGAAACCGCCCTGTAACGGATACCCGAAGCGGGCGTTAGGCCCCATCGGTTTTGCGGTCTCATTCAGGGCACCGTCGATAATTTGCTCCAGGTCGGGCAGGGGAACGCGGCCTCCCAGCCAGGACGTCTCCATCTCCGACAGCGGCACCGTCCACAATTTTTTATTGTAGGGGATGGCAAAGTGCCGGGCGATCCCTTTGCCCCAGGTCTCATAGATAAAGGCTTCAAAGCTGTCTTTTCGCGGCGTTTTTTCTGCCGCGTCTGAACTGATGTAGTCCGGCACCGCGCCATCGGCACAGCAGTCGTGGTGATGTTTACCCTGAGCGGTTTTCTCTGTACAGGTCGTCATGCTTTGAACATCAGAACCTGTCCCGTAGCGCGCCTCGATGGCACCCAGAATGCACTCTTTGACGATTGTGGCAGGCAGTCCGTAAAGCGATCCCTGGAACGGATAGCGTGTATAAACACCGTCGGTATAAACCCAGGCTTCGCGGATCTGCCAGTGAATATTGTCACCCAGCAACGTCTTGTACAGCGCCAGCACGTCTTCGTCTGCGGAAAACATAATGTGGCCCGCATAATCGAAGGTAAACCCTTTGTCCTGAATGGAGCGACAAAGCCCGCCGACCGTGGCATTGCGCTCAAGTAACGTTGCGCCTTCGCCATAGTGATAGGCTGCGCTCAGCCCGGTTGGCCCGGCGCCGAGGATTAAACACTCCTCAACTTCGCTATGGGCCAGTTTTGGTGGAACCAGCCGTAAAACCGGCTCGGAAGAGGCCTCGTCAGAGGGGCTATCCCCGGGCGCGACCGACCCGGCGGAGGCATCCAGATAGCGTGAAAACGCACGCTCAATCAGCGCATGCATGCTCTGCACGGTCTTATCCCACGAGGTGCTGGCCACAATGCTCTGCATTGTCTGCTGCTGCGCTTTTCGGGTCTCTTCCGGCAGCGCCAGGGCCTGTTCACAGGCGGCAATAAAGGCGGCGTGATCCTGTGCGACGGCAACAACGTGGCTATAAGGTTTTTCGACATCGGCAATGGCGGTGCTGACCACCGGCAGCTGCGCGGCCATGTACTCCAGCACCTTTGTCGGGCTAATGAATCGTGTGGATTCATTCAGCGCGAAAGGCATCAGGCACACATCCCAGCCGGCAAGAAACTGTGGCAGGGCCTGATAAGGCTGCATGCCGCAATAATGAATATTGCTGCGTTGAGGCAGGGTTGCGGGATCGATCTTCACTACCGGGCCGACCATCACGATTTGCCACTCCGGATGCGAGTCCGCCAGGGCGGCTATCAGCGATAAATCCATGCGTTCATCAATGACGCCGTAGTACCCCAGCCGTGGATGAGGAATGTCGTCCTGCAGCGGGTGATGATTTCCCCGATCCAGCGCCTGTTCAAAATGAACCGCATCAACGCTACTGGCAAAACAGTGAATATTCGGGTGACGGCCTTTTCTGGCCTCATACAGGCTGGGGCCGCCGGTAAAGACAATATCTGCCCGTGTCAGCAGGGCAGACTCGCGCTGCAACAGCTGGCGAGGCGCTTTCTCAAAGGCGGCAAGTTCATCCATGCAGTCATAGATGACGATCGCAGGGGTAAAGACTTTTAACAGCGGCAGCGCCATCGGCGTGTAGAACCAGACCACAGGGGTTTCGTCCGGCTCCCGTAGCTCTGTCAGGAGCGTTTCCAGAAAAGCTATCTGCTCGTCATGGAATCCGGGCGCTTTTGATGGCGTGTGGGGCTGAACCACAGTGACGTTCGGGGCAGGCCGGGAGAGTTTCAGCTCCGGTTTATCCGCTGAATAGAGCGGCTCTTCGATAAAGACGATGTGATAGTGCTGGGCAAGACGTGTCATCAGATGCTGTGGACGCTGAAAGACAAAGTCCCAGCGCAGGTGACTAAATACATATATTTTATTCATATCTGATTCCTCTGTGCCGGTGAAGGTCAAAGCGCCGGATGGCCGTTGAAAATGTTCCAGCCGCGCCTGGGTTTGCTTAAGGGCATGTGCATAAACGGTATTCAGATGTCGTGCTTTATCGGGCGCGATGTCCCATAAACCGCAGTGATGCCAGACAGCGTTATTTTCCCAGTCGGGGCGATCAATAATGGGATAAAGGCATATCCCGGTCAGCTCAACGCCTGCCAGCTGAGCCTGAGCGACTTCAGAGGCGACGTCGTTAATCCAGGCGCCACGTCCACTGCCAACATGGCTTGTTTCGGCAAGCAGAATAGGGCGGTGATAGCGTTCATAAAGCTCCTGTAACATCGTATGTAATCGTCGTCGGCGGCCATCACCAAGATGCCAGGCGAGGCGCTGGTTGTTTCCCGTCATCCATTGGTTGTCGTGGTAATAATTGGCCCCAATCAGATCCAGATAGCGTGGATGGCCCCCCAGTTCCGGCTCCAGCCGTCCTGCTAACATGTCCCACGCCTGAAACTGCGCAGTGCGCAACGCCTCAGTTTCCTGTTCGACCGTTGGGTCGTTATCGGGAGAAATCAGATGGATAATGGGATCGCAGTGCAACATTCTGGCGCGGGGATCGGCAGCCCATATGGCGTCGCAGGCCGCTATCGCGGTACGAACCAGCTGCCGTTTGATTTGCATGCCGTCCATGTCTTGCCCAAGGGAGGCGGGAAACAGACCTACCGCGATCCCCCAGGCGGTGAAGGATATTTCATTGATCGGGGAATAGACCGGCGGCTCCTGATACCAGGGGCGTAAAAAAGCCGCCAGCGCGCCGCACAGACGGGCGAAACGCGTTACAAATTCATCTGAGAAAAAATCGATATCGTCCGGCCAGCCGTAATGGCAAATTGTCCAGCAAATCTGGACGCCATTCTCTTTTGCTGACACCATTTTTGCGGCCACGGCGCTAAAGTCGTAACCACCTGATTTATCAGCGAGTCTCCAGCCAACACTCTCTCTTACCGTGGCAATGTTAAAGAGGCTAAGCGCCCTGTAATCCTCGAGATGTCTGCTGCCGTGGCCCGTAATATCATCCATTGAAAGGGCATGACCCTGCCGTGTAACAAAATCTGCACCCTCAAACCCCGCCTGCCAGAATGAGTTGAAAATCGGCATCTCACTGCTCCCGTATGGATACTATTTCTCAATAAAAAAGCAAACCAGCATGGTTTTAAAAAGGAGAAATAAATAAGCACTTCTATGGGTCAAATCCTGGTAAAATAACCTGGCTTTCACTCATATTTAGATCATATTCAGGCATGCCTACCCCCTCGCCGTATTTCATTAAAGGCTAAACAGAGTCAAAAAAAAACCACCCGGAAGTACCAGGTTTGTTTTAACATCCCTTGCAAAAATAAAGGCGAACCAGATCTACTGTTCTCTTATCTTTAAATGATAGACGGGAACCCTGATGAGCAGCGGGTTCTTTTCATGGAGCACCTGCTTCGCTTTGCTAAAAAATGATTAAAATCATCGGGAGGTAAGGGTGTTTTTTTTACGCAATACGCTTCGTTTAAGCGGAATTATTTTATATTGGACGCATAAATTACCCGAAGCCGCTACGTTAGTTAGTCGCAAAACAGGTTTACAGACTGTAATTAACGAAACGGGAGCTTGTTTTATATTTTGGATTATATTTGGGAAGTTTTTCATTAACGCGGGAATATTAAACTGCGCACCTTTAAAATGTATTAAATAGAGGTCGCTAAAATAATTTATTATGTAGTTACAACATACAACACTGCTCTTTTATCAATTACCTCAGCATCGTGCACATCAATTCAGTCTGGCAAAACAAGATGGCGGGGGCGATTATCCGTTAAAGGGGATAATTTGCACTTATCCCCTGTAGGGGGTATTCTCATTTTATCCCCTATAGGGGATTTTTATAAAATATCCGCTATAGGGGATAAACATGAAAGTTACATCGGCAGACGCACTGGCTCAGGCTGTCCGGGATCAGCGTAAGGTCAATAAGTTAACCCAAACGGCAACGGCTGAACAGGTGGGGATTAAACAAACCACGGTATCGGAATTTGAGAACAAACCAGGCTCTACCAAACTGGAAACCTTGTTCAAAATCCTCTCGGCGCTGGATCTGGAGCTGCACGTGGTGAAACGAGGCGGCACGTTGCCGGATAACAATGCCTGGAAGAAGGAGTGGTAAGCAATGCGCGCACAACGACTGACTGTCGCGATGAATGGCGACGTAGTGGGGACGCTGCATCGTGACGGCAGCGGGGCAATGTCCTTCCAGTATGCCCCGGAATGGCTGGCCGAGCCGGGTTCGCGCGCGATTTCGCTCTCTTTGCCGCTACAGCACGGCAGGATCAGAGGCGCGCAGGTCTTTAATTTCTTCAGTAATCTGCTGCCTGACTCTGAGGCGATTATTGCCCGCATGCAGGCCCGATTCCAGGTTGAAACCGCTCATCCCTTTGATCTGCTGGCCAGTGTCGGGCGTGACTGTGTGGGTGCCATTCAGCTCTATCCGCCGGGACAGGAGATCCCCCCGGTAACGGATATCGTGGCGGAACCGCTGGATGACGATCAGATTGCCGCGTTGCTCGACGGGTATCAGATGGCACCGCTGGGGATGACCGAGGAGGATGCCGACTTTCGCATTTCGCTGGCCGGCGCGCAGGAAAAGACGGCGCTGCTGTGGTACCAGGCGCGATGGCAGCGGCCCCAGGGTAGCACCCCAACCAGTCATATCTTTAAGCTGCCGATCGGCAGAATAGAACAAAACAATATCGACCTGAGCGAAAGTTGTGAAAACGAATGGCTGTGTTTGCGCATTGCCAAAGCCTTTGGTTTCCCAGTGGCACAGGCTGAGATGGCAACCTTTGGCCGCAAGAAAGTGCTGATTATCGAGCGTTTCGACCGTCGCTGGTCCAGCAGCGGGTGGCTGATGCGCCTGCCGCAGGAAGATTTTTGCCAGGCCCTGGGCGTGTCGCCAGCGCTGAAATATGAATCTCACGGTGGTCCCGGGATTGCCGACGCCATGAAGCTGCTGCTCGGCTCCCGCCTGGCGGGGCAGGATCGCGAGCTGTTCTTTAAGGCGCAGATCCTGTTCTGGATGCTGGCCGCCATTGATGGTCACGGGAAGAATTTCAGCCTGTTTATCGAGCCGGATTCCGCCTTTCGCATGGCCCCGCTGTACGACGTGATTTCCGCGTTTCCGCTGTTCGACGCAGGGGGGATCCCGGTCAAAAAAGCGAAGATGGCGATGGCGTTACAGGGCAAGAACCGGCAGTACCATTTTGCGATGATCCAACCGCGTCACTTTATTAGCACCGCTGCTTTTGCAGGTTATTCCCAGGAGGCCGCTCGCCGTTTGCTGACTGAGATGGCGGAGCGAACAGACGACGTTATTGCCTCCGTCAGGGCAGAATTGCCACCGGATTTCCCCGCGCAGGTCAGTGAGGCCATTTTTAAGGGGTTAGCCAGCCAGGCGGCAAGAATAGGGCGATTCGTGAGTTAAAGGTCAGTTAATTGTACGATATAACCGGTCTTCGATACTAAAAATGGTAGGTGGTTGAGAATTCTTTACAATTGTAAATGATATTTATTTTCATTATCATTTTTCTTTACGTAAGCAACTGTAAAGAATAATGACATGAAAACTACCTCTGCCGGAAAGAACAAAACCCTGTGTGCGCTTGCCGTTTGCCTGGCGGTGCAATCTGGTTCGCTATTCGCGAAAGAATTTACCGAAAAGGATTTCGTTGTACAGCCGCTTGGACATGGCGTTTATGAGCTGGCCTATGATAAAGCTCAGAATGCCCTCTATGCGGCATCCGCGCCCTCTTTTGATAAAGACAAAACGGCCGGACTGGTCTTCCAGCTGTCGGCACCCACGCTAAAAATTGAACACCAAATCCCGACAGAACGCCGCACTTTTGCCGTCGCGCTGGATCAGGAGCAGCACATTCTTTATCTGGGCAACGCTCTGGAAGGGTCGGTCACGCTGCTTAATACGCACAACAACGACGTCATCAAAACCATCCAACTGAGCGACGATGCCGATCCGGATAAGAAAGCCCACGTTCGTGAAGTGGTGCTGGATAAGAAGCACCAGCGTCTGTATGTGTCGGGGATTGGTCGTAAAGATAAAGGCTTGCTCTGGGTAGTGGATACGCAGAAGCAAGAGCTTGTACACACCCTCCAGAAGCTGGAGCCTGTAGGTTTTGCGGTGGATGAAGCGGGCGATAAAGTTTACGTCGTCTCCGGTACCGGGGAGCTGATCACCCTTGATGGCAAAACGTCGCAGCCGCTGAGCCGCGTGAAGGTCGATCCTGCCGACCCGGAACATTACTTCCTCAACATCGCCCTGAACACCGCGAAAGGGGTGGGTTATATCGCTGACACAAACACCCGCGATGTGCTGGTTGTGCAGCTGGATTCCGGCAAGCTCCTGCACCGTGTCCCGACGCCTAACTCCGTTGGCGTGCTCTATAACCCTGCACGGGAAGAAGTCTATGTCACGCATCGCAACGATCGCCAGATTAGCGTGATCGACGCGACCAGCAACCGCCTGAAACACACCGTTAAAACCGCGGCGATGCCAAACAGTCTGGCGCTTTCTGCCGATGCCAACACGCTCTATGCCAGCGTGAAGCAGGATGAAAAAGCCAATAAAGCGGACTACGTGCTCAAGATTGATTTAACCCAGTTCTAAGGATCCCGTTGTGATAAAGCAAACACGTATGGCCGTGGCGGTCTCGCTCGCTCTGGCTAACCTGCCGCTGGCCGTTGTCGCCGCAGAAACGACCACCGCAAACGAAGATGAACTGGTGGTGACCGCGACCGGTTTTAGCCAGGAACGCCGCGAAGCACCGGCGACAATTTCGGTGGTGAATGAAAAGGAGCTGAACACCCGCTCGAATCAGAACGTCACCGAAGCGCTGCGCGAGATGCCAGGTGTCCTGGTGGGTAACGGTCACGGCAGCCTGGCAACGGGCGATGTCCAGATGCGCGGGATGGATTCCACCTATACCTCGTACATGGTGAACGGCATCAAACAGGCGACCCGTGAATCTCGCCCTTATGGACACCATATCGGCACCGAAGCGGCCTTCATGCCGCCGCTTGCCGCCATCGAGCGGATCGAAGTGATCCGCGGGCCGATGTCTTCGCTCTATGGTTCTGACTCCATCGGTGGCGTGGTCAACGTTATTACCAAAAAGGCCTATAACCTGGAGAAATGGACCGGGGTTCTGGAGGATAACTACTTCCTGCAGGAGAAGAGTGAGTACGGCAATACCAACCAGACCAATGCCTTTGTGATGGGGCCGGTGATCCCGGGCAAGCTCGGGGTGAGCGTGGCCGCAGATTATCTCGATCGTCGTGACGATGACAGCATCAACGATGAGCGTTTTGTGAAGCATCAGTCCGGCAATCTGGATGCGACCATCTCCATGTCGCCGACCGATACCCAGCTCTGGGATCTGAATGCCACCAAAGGCAACCAGGAGAAGACCCATAACGATAAGCAATGGTACTGGGGCTTTGATCGCGATGCGGCATCACTGTCGCAACACGCCTGGTATGGCGACGATCTGCTGGAAGTGAAAAACTTCATCAGCTACGAAAAAGCCAAAACCGAGTACCGCGTTCCGGGGATGTCTTCGCAGTTTATTACTCAGAAAAACTACGAAGCCAACAGCGCCAACACCTTTACGCTGGGCGATCACAAACTGACGTTGGGCGTGAACTTTACGCGTAACGAACTGGATGATGAGTTCGGCATTAAAGATAAGGAAGCGCCGGGCGTAACGCCGGTCAGCGAAATTACCCGTGACGGCTGGGCGGTGTTTGCTGAAGATGCCTGGATGATTGTGCCGGACTTTACGCTGACCACCTCAGCGCGTCTGGATCATGACAGCTACTTTGGTTATCACGTCACGCCTAAGCTCTACGGCAACTGGACCATTGATGAACGCTGGGCGCTGAAGGGTGGCGTCTCTGCGGGCTATAAGAAACCGGATCTGCGGCAGAATAACGAAGGCTTTACCAGCGTGTATGGCGCTTATCCTTACTCGGAAATCGGCATTGGTAATGACGATCTGAAGCCGGAGGAGAGCGTCAACACCGAGCTGGGCCTGTACTGGCAGCAGGACGCGCTGGCGCTGGATGCGACGATCTTCTACACCAAATTCAAGGACAAAATCAGCGACCATCTCATTTGTACCGCCTCGGACACGCAGAAGTGTACCTACAACGGTTATGTCGCCGATACCGTCTTCCAGTACGCCAACGTCAGCGATGCGGAGATCTACGGTCTGGAGCTGAACGGCGACTGGCAGGTAACGTCATCGTTAAGAGCCAACGCCAACTATACCTATACCCACAGCGAGCAGAAAAGCGGGGACTATAAAGGGTATGCCTTGAGCGATTTCCCGGAAAGTATGGCGAACGTCTCTCTGACCTGGAACGCGGTAAATGACCTCGAGCTATGGACCAAGGCCAGCTGGCGCAGCAATTCGCCGGACATCGGTAAATCCAGCGAAACGGAAGCCTACGCGCTGGTTGACCTGGGCGCGCGTTATCATCTGAACAAGAACGTCACGCTGATGACCGGCATCTATAACCTGTTCGATGCGAACCCGATCTACCGCACCTCGTACAATCAGTCGTCGATGCTGGAAGGACGCCGATATAACTTCGGCGCCCGTATCGAGTTCTGATCCCACTGCCGGAGCCTGCTGGCTCCGGTCTCTTCTCTTGTTATTCCTCGCTTTTCTTCTACAGAAAGTGATTATCAAAGCGGCCGACATGTGATACTTAAACTGGGATACAACAAACCAGGATAATAAAAGATGTCGCAGAACAAAATTGCCCACAAAGTACAGAACCTCCAGTCATCGGCGATCAGAGAACTATTAAAACACAGCAAGATGGAAGGGGTGATTTCACTCGGCGGGGGCATTCCTAACCCGGATCTTTTCGATCGTGAAGGGCTGGAGCTGGCTATGGAGAAGGTGCTCTCCAGCACCTGGAAAGAGGCTTTTCAGTACGGTCTGAGCGAGGGCAGCCCGGAACTGCGCGGCGCAATCTGCCAGATGCTGAGCGGCAGGGGAATTCACTGCGGCGTGGATGACGTGGTCGTCACCTCCGGCTCCCAGCAATCGTTGGATATTCTGGCGCGTGCGCTGATCAATCCGGGCGACATTGTGGTTGTCGAACGCCCTACCTATCTGGCTGCGCTGCAGGTTCTACAGTTAGCGGAAGCTAACTTGATGTCAGTGGGTACAGACGGCGAAGGGATGATCATTGATGAGCTGGAAGCGCTGGTTAAGACCACGCCGGTCAAAGCCGTCTATATTGTTCCGACGTTCGGCAACCCGGGCGGCGTTACTCTGGCGGAGCAGCGCCGTAAGCAACTGGTGGAATTATCCCAGCGCTACGATTTCGTTATCATCGAGGACGATCCCTATGGCGAAATCAACTTCACCGACAAAACCTTCACGCCACTTAAAGCCTGGGCGGCAGAGATGGGCTGCGGCGATAACGTCATTTATACCTCCACGTTTTCAAAAATTCTCGCGCCAGGTGCAAGGGTAGGCTGGTTAGTGCTGCCGGACTGGGTGAAGCGTCAGGTGGTGATCCTGAAGCAGGCGACCGATCTGCACACCAGCTCGCTGTCGCAATCGCTGACGTACCACTACCTGGAGAGCGGCCGTCTGGCCGGGCAGATCGATCTGATTCGGGAGGCCTATAAACACAAATGCCAGATCCTGTGCCAGCACATTGAAAGCGAGCTGGGCGAGCATCTGACATTCCATAAACCGATGGGCGGCATGTTCCTGTGGGCGAAATTCAAATACGAGATGAACACCACGGAATGGCTGAAAAAGACGCTGAACAACGGCGTGGTCTATGTGCCAGGGGAGTTCTTCTACTGCAACGAGCCGGATCATGCCACGCTGCGCATGTCTTACGTCAGCGTGACGGATGAAAACCTGAAAGAAGCGGTGGCGCGTTTAAAAGCGTCGTTGTAAGTTCCCGGTAAAGCAAAACGGGTGGCAAAGGCCACCCGTTTTGTTGCCGTCAGCGACGGATAAATTCCAGTAGATCCTGGTTAATCGCATCGGCGTGCGTCGTGTGCATCCCGTGAGGATAGCCCGGATACACTTTCAACGTGCTGTTGCTGAGCAGTTCATCCTGCAGCAGGCTGGCATTCTTATAAGGCACAACCTGATCGTCATCGCCTTGCAAGATAAGGACCGGCAGGGTGATCGCTTTCAGATCGTCGGTCTGGTCAGTTTCTGAAAACGCCTTAATGCCTTCATAGTGCGCCTTCGCGCTGCCAATCATCCCTTGTCGCCACCAGTTCTGGATCGTGCCCTGTGAAATTTCAGCTCCGTCACGGTTAAAGCCGTAGAAAGGACCTGTCGCCACATCCAGATAAAATTGCGCCCGGTTAGCCGCCAGGGCTTTACGGAATCCATCAAACACCTCAATCGGCGTACCGCCCGGGTTATCCAGTGTTTTCACCATCAATGGCGGTACGGCGCTGATTAAAACGGCTTTCGCCACGCGGCCCTGAGGTTGGCCATACTTCGCCACGTATCGCGCCACCTGGCCACCGCCGGTGGAGTGGCCGACATGCACCACATTGTGCAGATCCAGATGCTCAACTACGGCAGAGACATCGGCGGCGTAATGGTCCATATCATGCCCGTCGCTGACCTGATCGGAGCGGCCATGTCCACGACGATCCGAGGCGATGACCCGGAAGCCTTCCGCTAAAAAGAACAGTAACTGGTTATCCCAGTCATCCGCACTTAGTGGCCAGCCGTGGTGGAAGAAGATAGGTTGTGCATCTTTGGGACCCCAATCTTTATAGAAGATACGGACATTATCTTTTGTGGTGACAAATGACATGGTAGACCTCTCGGGAGTGAAAAAGCCTGAGTGAGATGAGTGAATCAACACATAGCGTTTTACAGCCGCTTAGAAGTCTAGTTGAGATCATTAGCGTCCGCCTCCCAGCGAGTACGTCACCGTTTTGCGCAGCCGGCTCAGGCTAAATAACACCGACGCGACAGAGGCGGCGACGGCGATCCACAGGGCAACATGCACAGCCTGCTCATGTAATGTCTGGCCGGTATCGTTCGATATGACGGTGAGCAGAATACCCACAACGGCGGCGCCAAGGCATTGTCCAAAGGTCCGCGCGATGGACAGGATCCCGGAGGCATAGCTGGCATATTCACGCGAAACGTTAGACAGCATCTCCCTGTTATTTGGGCTTTGAAAACAGCCAAACCCAATGCCGCACACCAGGCTTCGCAGGCAGATATCCCACATGGCAGGGGTGGCGGGCAGCGTCGCCAACAGGATCAACCCCACGGCAAAAATAACCAGCCCAACGGTGGAGATCAGCGGCGCTGAGAACGTATCGGCCCAACGTCCCGCATGGGGCGCAATCAGCACAATTCCCACCGGCCACGGGACAAACAGCAGCGCCGACACGACAGGGCTATAGCCATATACGCTTTGAAACAGAAAAGGTAGCGCAATAAAAGTGATCCCCTGGCTGATAAAAGAGGCCAGCGAGGTTAATGCAGCGAGGGAAAAACGGCCATTGTTGAAAATAGCAGGGGGCAGCAACGGCTCCCGGGCGCGGCGGATATGCAAGATAAACGCAACGGTGCTGACCATCGCGAGCAGACCCCAACAGGTTGCCTCGAGATGGGAGTGTTGAGCCACGGTCTGAGGGCTGGAAAAGCTGTTCGCCGCCATGATCGTCGCCCCCAGCAGCGTCGCCGATAACACCGCCCCGGGGGTATCGAACGCCGTATTGCCGGCCATGCGTTTTGCGGGTAATGCTTTACCCGCCAGCACCAGGGCGAGGGTACCCGGGATCAGGTTAATGGCGAACAGCCATTGCCAGCTCAGCGTATCGAGGATCGTGCCGCCCAATACGGGCGCAACTGCTGTACTGGAGGCAATAAGCAGGGCATGCAGCCCGAGGACGCGTCCAAGCAGCCGTCCGGGAAAGACCGATCGCAGGATGGCCGGGGCGATACTCAGTGTGGCCGCGCCGCCGATCCCCTGGATAATACGCATACCAATGAGCATCTCCGGGGTTGTTGCCAGCGCACAGCCCAGTGATGTCAGGACAAACGTGCCGAGGCCAGCCATAAAAACCGTCCGAAATCCGTAGCGGGCCGCCAGCGAGGCAAAAATAAGCAACGTCATCGCAGCGGAAAGCAAATAACCGTTGGCGAACCAGACGGCGATACTTGCAGGCACCTGCATGGCTTTCGCCATAGAGGGCAGGGCAATGTTGATCATCGTGCCATCAAACACGCCCATCAGCGTGGTAATCATGACGGCGATCATAACCCGGGCACGCGCCTGTCCTGGCAACCCCTCATCGCCGGGTTGGTTTGAAAATAGCGTATTCATCTTGACTCCTGGGGATGGTGTTTTGATGAAGAAACTATAATCATGGGGTATACAGTGCGGAAGATGCAGCATTTACACTTAATCATTGCACCAAACGCCTTATCTGATATCGCTTAGAGGTTCACTATGTCCGATCCTGATTTTAACCTGCTCGTCGCGCTCGATATCCTGCTGGCAGAAGCGAGCGTTGCAGGTGCCGCGCGCCGTTTAAACCTGAGTACATCCGCCATGAGCCGTACCCTTAGCAGGCTACGGGAAGTGACGGGCGATCCGATCCTGGTGCGGGCAGGTCGTAACATGGTGCTGACTCCCTGGGCTGAAGCCTCCCGGGATCGCGCCAAAAACGCGGTGCATGAGGCGAGGGCGGTGCTGCAGCCGTCCATGGAGACGCTCAAGGTGGAAAATCTGGCGCGGTTTTTCACCCTCCGGGCAAATGATGGATTTGTCGTTGCGTTTGGCCCGGCACTGATTGCCGCCGTGGCTGAGGCCGCGCCTGATGTCTGCATCCGCTTTGCGCCGAAGCCTGAAAAAACGTCACGCTATCTGCGTGAGGGGCTGGTTGACCTGGAAATTGGTGTGCAGAGCAATATGGGGCCTGAAATTCGCGTTCAGAGGCTCTTCCAGGACAGGTTTGTGGGTGCGGTTCGTAAGACGCATCCGCTGGCGTCGTTACCGGCAATCGGCCTAAAGGATTATGTCGCATGGGGCCATGTGGTCGCGGCACCCGACGGATCCTTGCACGGCTTTGCGGATGATGCGCTGGCAGAATCAGGGATGACACGTAAGATTGCCAGCGTGGTGCCTGGTTTTCCGACTGCGTTATCCGTGGCCCTGGCGTCCGATCTGATTGCCATGGTGCCCGCACTCTATTTGCGGAACCAGCAGATGACAGAGCAACTGCATATTTTTGAATTGCCATTTAAAACCCGGACGATAACGGTCTCGCAGATGTGGCATCCCCGCATGGAAAATGATCCCGGACATCGCTGGCTAAGAGAGAAGGTCAGGGCAGTGTGTCGGTCGGCGGGAGAATGAAGCGATGAAGGTGATATTGGTGCGGCATGCGGAAACAGAGTGGAATATGCGAGGCATTATTCAGGGGCACAGCGATAGCCCGTTAACTCATAAGGGTTTGCGCGAAACATCTGCCTTACTGGCGGCGCTTGCTGCAAGTGATCACCAGATAGAATATGTTTATGCCTCTCCGCTTGGACGTGCCTGGCAAATGGGTCAGCGCCTGGCTGAGCACTTTCGCTGCTCGTTGACGGCTGAACCCGCTCTTAAAGAACAGGCATTTGGTGAATTTGAAGGCATGTCCACAGACCTGTTCGGACAAAATCATCAAAACGAAGCCCATGCATTATTTGAGCGAGATGCAGATTACTGCCCACCAGGTGGTGAGTCTCTCGCACATGCGTCACAGCGGGTTATGGATTTTTTATTTCGCCTGGAAGCAACTTCGCGTCATCAAACAGTTTGCATTGTGTCTCACGGGCATGTCAGTCAGGGCGTTCTTGCGAGGCTTAACGAAGGGGCTATCGTTAATTTCCCACGGTACGCGCAACCCAACGCGAGTTACTCTGTGTTCGATCTGATCAATGGGCAGTGCAGCGCTGTCAGTTGGGGAATTGCCACGCACTTGCTTAAACTTACCTGACCAACAACATGGGGCGCGGCGAGTGGTGAGAGAAATCCGGGACCCAGACCCATGACGAAAAACGACCGTATTGCCAGTGATGCGCTCAATGGTAGAAGCTTGACTGAAATGCTTCGACTTATGAAAAGAAGAGGGAAGTTAGTGATGCGGTATGGATAAAGGACAGGACGCTATCAACTCACAGATCGTATTTAACATAATATACATTATGCGCACCAAGGTGCTGAAGGACTTATCAGCCGCAAACTTGGCCAGCCCAAGCAACCGCCGGTTGACCGAATCTCTCAAACTACGCGTGCTCAAACTGATACGTGAAAACTACAGCGATTTTGGACCCACGCTGGCCGCTGAAAAACTCAGAGAGCGCCATGATATCCGGCTTTCAATCGAGACCGTCCGCAACTGGATGACGTCTGACGGACTCTGGGTTCCGCATCATGACAGCTCTCGCAGCGGAATTTTTCTCAATGAGCGATGTAAACCGGCTCAGGATCCTTCAGGACGTTATCGACCACCGTCTTATCATACGTCTTGCTGCAACCTAACCCGGCTTAAGATATCTGACAGACACTGTTAACGGTTACTGGAGCGCTATCGTGATTTAGAGCGTAAAGACAGACATCGACCCGTTACATGCTTTTGATGCAATGGGCTAAACTCGTTAACGCAACGGCATCTGATATTCAATCATGCCGCTTTTCTTTGCCACCCAGTCATAGAGACGCTGGCCACGCAGATTGGTTTCATGGGTATGCCAGTAAAGACGCGAAGCATGTCGTTTTCGAGCCTGTTGTTGTACATACTCAATAAGCTGTCTGCCAATCTGTTTGCCACGGACATCCGGGTTAACATAGAGGTCTTCAAGATAACAGTAATCCCTCTCCTCCCAGGTTGAGCGATGAAACAGGTAATGAACCAGACCAATAATGTTTCCCTCATATTTAGCCACCGCGCAATAAATCGGCTCATGCGGTGTGAGAAAGCGTGTCCAGGTGTTCTGTGTAGCGTTGTCTGAAATATCTACACGATAAAATTCCTGATAACGCTTCCAGAGTGGTAACCATTGCATGTAGTCGCTCTCTGTAGCGGGCTGAATGCTTATTTTTGCTGATTCTTCATTTAGATATTCATTGTTCATCGGTTTCTATCCTTAATTATATAAACCACATTCTCTTGGTTAACATAATTCTATCTACCGTAATGGTTCCATGTAAGTGACACTTTTTGTATATTTATAGGATCCACTTTTTTTGCTGAGCTTCTGGATTGTGCATGAAGAGAGTTATTGCGCCGCTGTTCCACGATTTGTTACTCCCTAAAGGCGTGATAAAGGATGCACTGTACAGTGTGCTCCGTAATGCCATTCTGGAAGGTCGCCTTGCCGCGAATTCACGGGTCCCCTCAAGCCGGGCGCTGGCTGAGATGATGTCAATTTCCCGCAATTCTGTTATCGCTGCTTTTGATCGCCTGATGGCTGAGGGTTATCTGGAAACGCGTAAAGGTGCCGGAACTTTCGTATCAACAAACGCTCCTGAAGGGCCGCTGAATGGAACCAGGCCTCTGACACATGTAACTCAGTCTCAGTCTATCGACGGCCAAATTAATCCTGACATTGCGGCGTTACGTCCGCTGTGGAGTGAAAGCCATAAAGAGGCTAGCACTCACCGCCTCTTTACTGTAGGCGTTGGATGTATCGACCTCTTTCCCCATGAACTTTGGGGGCGGCTGCTTGCCCGTATCTGGAGACAATCCAGACGTGAACTTGGGCTGCATACCCACGTCGCCGGCTATGCGCCACTCCGGCGCGCTGTTAGTAAGTATATTCAGGCAACCCGTGGGGTTAACTGTGATGAAGGCCAGGTGATAATTGTTAATGGTATCCAGCAGGCGCTTAATATCACCGCGCAAGCGTTGCTCTCGCCAGGGAACGAGGTGTGGCTGGATGATCCTGGTTATAACGGTGCCAGAGGTGCTTTCAGCTCAGTTGGCGCGATTGTCAGACCGGTGCGGGTGGACGACAACGGGATGGATATACACGACGGTATACTGCAATATCCCGATGCTAAACTGGTCTACACGGCCCCGTCCCATCAGTTTCCTCTGGGGGGGACGCTTTGCCTGTCACGCAGGTTGGCACTACTGGAATGGGCTCAGGCAAATCAGGCGTGGATTTTCGAAGATGATTATAACAGTGAGTTTCGCTATGCCACCCGCTCACTACAGGCGTTACAGGGACTCGATAAGCACCAGCGGGTCATCTATACAGGTAGCTTTTCTAAGATGATGTATCCGGAATTTCGTATGGGCTTTCTGGTGGTACCACCTGCCTTATGCGAACAATTTATGGTTACCCGATATTTTTCCGATCTCTGCAACGGCTATCTGGAGCAGGCGGTTTTAGCGCATTTCATTGAAGAGGGGCACTATGCCAGCCATGTCAGACGTATCCGCAAAGCCTGTTTTGAGCGAAAAGCCTCGCTCACGGCAGCGATTCAGGAGTACTTAGGGGAAAAGATGACTGTTCATCCGTCTGACTCTGGCATTCATCTGGTTTGCTGGTTGCATAACGGTCTTCAGGGTAAAGAGGTGGAAGCAAAAGCCGCCCAGCTCGGAATGGGGATACAATCATTTGTACGTTATTGCCAGCGCCCTCTTCCCCGGGAAGGTATCCTGCTTGGTTTTGCTAATCATCCGCCAGAGGTTCTGCGAGAAGGCATTCGCCGACTAGCCGCTGCTCTCTGACAGTTCCTCGGGATGAGATCAGATGGAATCTGGCAATTAGCCGCCGTAATTTGCCCAGGCCGTAATAAGCCTATTAAACCGCTTTTTTCACAATCGACTTCTGCACCTCATAACGGCCATTACAACCTCCGGACGCACATTGAGTTTTCCTGCCATTACGTCAGCATGCTGCTCTTGCTCGCATAATGGCAGTTAATACTAAAACGACCGGCAACCCGTAGCAGACTGCCAGTCTGCATAGATTTAAAATCCGCAGGAATCATCCCCACCAGCAAAGCAGTCTTCGTCCAGCGTCAGACGGCCAATTTTTTGCACCGGGCCGCTCATGCTGACCTGAAAATCCTCACCGAAGGTTATTTGCAACTGCCCACCCGGCATATTTACGCTGACACGGTTATCGACCCGGTCTAATTTGCGCATTACGCTTGCCGCGGCACAGCTACTGCTACCGGATGCCATAGTAAAACCGGCTCCCCGTTCCCAGATACCAATCCGCAGCGTATTGCGATCCACGACCTCCACCAGCTGGACATTGGTGCGTTTGGGGAACACAGGATGATTTTCAATTTGCGGTCCCAAACGGTGCACCAGCGCCAGATCGAGCTTATCCACCAGCACAACACAGTGTGGATTGCCCATTGAGACCAACGATACCCGCCGTGTTTCATCAGCCAGCTTAAGTGGATAATTCAGTACTTCGGGCTGTTCAATCAATGCAGGCAATGCCGCCGGACTAAAATTCGCCCTCCCCATCTCCACCGTGATTTGATGAGGATCTTCATGGACCCTACAATGTACATCCCCGCCCGCGGTGCGCACCAGAAACGGCTCGTGTCCGACTCGGCCGATATCAAAAAGATAACGTGCATAGATACGCAGACCGTTACCGCTTTTCTCGGCTTCTGAACCGTCCGGATTGATGATTCGCAATGTGGGATGATGTTGATCTCCACTATCAATAAGCAGACCGTCAGATCCGAACCCATAGTGGCGATGGCATATGATGCGAATTTGCTCGATGCTCAGCTGCTCTGCGACAGAACGCTCACACACCAGATAATCATTACCGAGTCCGTGATATTTATGGAATAACAAAGGTGTCATGGTCAGGATTCTAAATTTGATTATTTAACAAACACATTACCGTATTTTTCACCCCACAGAACCAAAAAGTGAACGCCGGGTACAGGCTGAATCCAGGATATACGACGAAAGCCGCACAACCGAAAATCGGACAACCATTTTTTCGAACGATTAAGGGGGCCAGGCCCCCTGAGCGTTACAGTGCTTTATCGGTAAACAGCGGTACATCACATGACATGGAGACATGCTCCAGATAACCGCGTAATGCTGGTGAGTACGGGAAATCTTTCACAATCGTCAGCGAATTCAGGATCGGGAAGAGATAAAAATCCGTGATGCTGACAGGATTTTTGGCGCGTAAATAGGTCTCAATTTTACCCAATGCATCCGACAGCGTATCGATATAGGTCTGGCTATTGGCCATTAACGTATCCAGATCGCCAAACGCGTTAATCTCGCGCTGGGTGTAGGCGTCGCGCGCGGCTGGCGTGGAGAGTTCTTTAAAATCGGCCCGGGTAAAACGCGGGATTGCCAGGTTGAATACGGCGCGCGTATTCTCTTTACACCAGGCGTCAATCGCCGGATCGCACTCACCTGTTATTACTGGCGAGCCGTCAAGCTGATCAACATAGTGAACGATATCCATGCTTTCCGGCATATAAATGCCCTCTTCTTTTTGCAGGATCGGCACGACCTTCTTACCCACCATACGGGTTGGCGTTTCGACATCGCCCTCCATAATCACGCCCAGCTCGAAAGGCACTTTTTTCAGGCCAAAGATCATTCTCGCGCGGATACAGAACGGGCAATGCTCATACACATATAATTTCATAGCGCTCTCTTTTCAAAATAAGGGGATGACTCTACACAGCATCTGGCAAATGGGGTCAAGGTTTCCAGACTAAATTTGGTAGGTTGAAGTCAGCCGCAAGGTTTATGATGGCCGAACCCTGTTGACCAGCCACATCCCCACCAGCATAGCCAAAATAAACAGCAGCCCTTTCCCGACGCCTGCGCCCAACAATACCAGTGCCGGCCCAGGGCAAATGCCCGCCAGCCCCCATCCCAGACCAAACAGAATGGCACCCACCACCAGCGTGCGGTCTATGGTGTTGTTCGCCGGTAACAGGATGGGCACGCCACAAAACGCCCTTTTTTTGCCTTTGACCAACGCAAAACCGACTATCCCCACCGCAATCGCCCCGATCATGACAAAGGCAAGCGAGGGATCCCAGGGCTGGGAGAGATTCAGAAAACCCAGCACCTTTTCAGGGTTTGCCATGCCGCTAATCAGCAACCCCACGCCAAAAATCAGGCCGCAAAGAAATGCAAAAATGACTAACATCCTTCCTCCTTAACCCAGCCAGAAACCGATCAGCGTGGCGGTAACAATGCCCACCGCCATAAAGGTGAGCGTGGCGACAAGCGATCGCTTAGAAAAGCGCGACAGCCCACAGACGCCATGCCCGCTGGTACACCCGGACCCCAAACGTGTTCCAGCACCCACCAGCAAACCGGCAAGGATAATGACCGGCCAGGAGGTCTGAACGGTTATCTCCGGCAAGGGGTAAAACAGGGAGAACAGCAGCGGCGAACCGATCAGACCCGCTAAAAAAGCCATTCGCCACCTTTCTGTTCGGGTCTTTTTCGTTAGCATCCCCGCTACAATGCCGCTGATACCGGCAATGCGCCCACAAAAGTGGATCAGCAGTATGGCGGCAAGTCCAATTAACAACCCGCCCCCGAGACTGGTCAGCGGCGTAAAGTGAGAGAGATCAATCGTCATGGTCCACTCCTGTCTGAGGACAATAGAGGTCATATAAGGTATTGAGCAGCGTGAAGATCCGAGGATCCTCAATGCGGTAGAAAATCTGTTTGCCCGTGCGCCGGGTCTCCACCAGCTTTAAGCGCCGCAATACGCCCAGTTGCTGAGACAGCGTAGGCTGATGGATGCCCACCGCCGCTTCAAGCTGCGCGACGCTCGCCTCCCCCTGACTTAACTGGCACATCAACAACAGCCTGTCAGCATTGGACAGACCGCGCAAAATCTCCGAGGCACCCAGCGCTGCCTGCTTCATTGCATCCTGAATATCGGTATCCACCCTCACGGTCATTGTTATACACCCATCAATATATGATTTTATATAATGTATTATAGTATATTGTTTACCGTGCGAGATGCAAAAAAAAAACCGGCAAGGATACTAAGCCCCCTGCCGGTTGGTTGGTTGGTTGGTTGGTTGGTTGGTTCAGTGTAAATTAGAACGGATAGCTGATACCGCCCTGAACGCGGGCATCGTTATCCACATCGCCTGTAACGCATTACAGCCCCGTATTCAGGAAGAAATTATTACCGATGGTCGTGTTATTACCCGCGCCGAGGATACCCGTTGAGATGTTATGACCGTCGGTATTGTGCTCATCCGCCGCTTTGATGGCGGTATTATCGCTAAACCCGGTCTGATAACGGGCATCGACCCACGGATACAACTCGACGTTCTTAAGGACGGTTTCACCCGTCAGCATGGCGTTGGCACCGGTACGCAGCTGGATGGGCTACAGTTTTAGCTCAGGTACCAGAGCTTTTTTATCCGACATACAGGTTTGCCATGCCTTGCCCGGCTGGCCATTATCCAGTACCGAGGAGGTGCGATACTCCACCGTGCGGGTGTGTTGCTCGGGCACCACATACTCCACCGTTGTCCAGCGGGTATCAGTATCCTGCCCCTCGGCGGTGAGTTCGATGGTCTGGTTTTTCACGATTTCGGCGCACTCGCTCGCCGCGGCCTCGACTTTACGAAACTTCTTCTCTTCAGGGGATGTGCCTTCGTTGGACATACACCCGGTAAACAGCAAACAGGCGAGAGATAACAGGCTGATTTTTTGCAGCATCACGCAGTCCTTTTGTTAAACACGCATTCATTGAAGCGTAGCTTATGCGGCGGTGCTCTTCCTGCGGGTGGTTCAATCAACGTCGTTTATGCTGTCACTACCGAAATGCCCTGCCGACTCACCGCCTCCACCCAGCGGCTGTCCGTATCCGGTTCAACCACCACGGTATTGATCAGCGAAAGCTCACCGATCATAAAAGACGATGCGGTGTTGATTTTCTCGGGGGACGCCAGCACAACTGTTTCTGCAGCTCTGCCGGAAAATGCACGTTTGATGCACGCCTCTTCATAATCGCCAGTGGTTAGCCCGGCGTCCGGGTGAATGCCGGTCACCCCCATAAAAAACAGATCGGCATGGATTTGCGCAATGCCTTCAATGGCTGCGGCACCCACCGTGACCACCGAGTGACGGAATAAGCGCCCGCCGATCAGGATCACGTCTACCTGAGGATAATCCACCAGCGCCAGGGCAATACCAGGGCTATGAGTGACCGCCGTAAACGCCAGATCGCCAGGAAGGCAGCGCACCAGCTCGGTTGTGGTCGTCCCGCCGTCGATAATCACCACCTGGCCGGGCGAGATCAGTTCTGCCCCCCTCTTCGCCACCCGCTTTTTCGCCTCAATGCCCAGGCTGCTGCGTTCCGCAAAGCTGGACACCGCCTGTGATGCCGGCAATGCGCCGCCATGTACCCGCTGTAAACGCCCGTCGGCCGCCAGTTCGCGTAAATCCCGGCGAATGGTATCTTCCGACACCCCAAACTCCAGGCTCAGGGTTTTCGACAGCACCTGCCCTTCAGAACTCAGTTTTTCGAGGATCAGCTGTTTGCGTTGACGAGTGAGCATAGATCGGTTCCTGAAGCTGCATGTTTGATCTTGATATTGCACGAATGTGCGGTTTATGATGCCCACTCTACGTAAACAGGAGGCACCATGCAATCAGAACGTGCAGAAGTACGCATTCATGACAGCATAACGTTGTCAGATGACTGGTATACGCTCAAAAAATACACCTTCGATGTGCGCCGTCGTAACGGAGAGTGGCAGCGCCAGAATCGCGAAGCCTACGACCGGGGCAATGGCGCGACCATTTTGCTCTATAACCGCGAGAAACGGACGGTGATCCTCACCCGCCAGTTCCGCTTTCCGGTCTATATCAATGGTCACGACGGCTATCTGATTGAAACCGCCGCCGGTCTGCTTGATAACATGGCCCCGGAAAAGCGCATCAAGGCCGAAGCGGAAGAAGAGACCGGATATCAGATCGACCACGTGGAGAAGGTCTTCGAAGCCTTTATGAGCCCTGGCTCGGTCACTGAGAAACTCTACTTTTACATCGCGGAGTATCTTCCAGACGATCGCACCGGTGAAGGCGGTGGTATTGAGGCCGAAGGTGAAGATATCGAGGTGCTGGAGTGGCCCATTGAACAGGCGTTGCAGGCGATCGATGACGGCCTGATTGTCGATGGCAAAACCATTATGCTGCTGTACCACGTTGCCCTGAAGAAGATCCTCTAGCCGAATCGCGCCGACAGAAAAGGATTTCTGTCACCCGGCAAACCTCATCATCTACACTTCTGGAAAGAACAAACCGGAGAACTCTGCATGACCGACTGGAACCCCGCCCTCTATTTGCACTATAACGCCGAACGTACACGCCCCGCCGTCGAGCTTCTCTCCCGCGTTGCGCTGAATGAGGTTACTGATGTAGTCGACCTGGGCTGCGGGCCGGGTAACAGCACGGCGCTGTTGCAGCAGCGATGGCCCACTGCTCGTATTACCGGCGTCGATACTTCACCTGCAATGCTGGCAGAAGCCAGGGCCGCACTGCCTGGCTGCCAGTTTATAGAGGCCGATATTCGCCACTTTCGCCCGGAGCAGGCCCTGAGCGTGATTTACGCCAACGCCTCGTTGCAGTGGGTGGAGAACCACTACGAACTGCTGCCCCATCTGGTCTCGCTGCTAAAGCTGCACGGCGTGCTCGCCATCCAGATGCCGGATAATGATCTGGAGCCAACGCACGTGCTGATGCGGGAGGTGGCCTTTGAACAGGGTTATCCCGATCGCGGGCGCGACGCCCTGGCTGGCGTCCATGCCTATTACGATATCCTGACCGAGGCAGGATGCGAGGTGGACATCTGGCGTACAACCTATTACCACCAGATGAATTCGCATCAGGCTATTATCGACTGGGTGAGCGCCACCGGCCTGCGGCCCTGGCTGCAGGATCTGAACGAGAGCGAGCAACAACGTTATTTACATCGCTATCATCAGCTTCTGGAGGAGCAGTATCCGCTGCAAGAGAACGGGCAGATACTGCTGGCGTTTCCGCGACTGTTTATGGTCGCCAGACGCGAACCCTGATTACGCCTTCGCCTCTTTCAACAGCTGCTGGATCACCTGCTCCTGCTTGTCATTATTCCCCTCCCCGAAAGAGGCGTAACGCAGCTGCCCTTTGGCATCAAAGAAGTAGTGCGCAGGCCAGTAACGATTGCCGAAGGCCGTCCAGATCTTGTAATTGTTGTCGGTGACCACCCGATACGGCAGTTGCCATTTGTTGATGGCCTGCTGCACCGATGCCAGGGGTTTTTCCCACGGATACTCCGGGGTATGCACGCCGATCACCACCAGCCCCTGGGCCTGATATTTGTTGGCCCATTCCCGAACGTGCGGCAGAGTGTGCTGACAGTTTATGCAATCCCACGTCCAGAAGTCGATCAGCACCACTTTGCCTTTTAACGACGCCGGGGTGACCGGGTCACCGTTCAGCCATCCGGTGCCGCCCTCCAGCGAGGGCATGGCGCTGGTGGTCACCGGTTGGGCGACCGGCTGGAGAGTCGGCTGAGGATGACTGTCCGGGGCCAGCTGCAGCAAGGTTTTCTCCAGACGATCGGCGACGCCGTTTGCCCCCTGAAAGACGCTGTTCAGACCGAACGCGGTAAAGGCTACCGACATCAGCATCACAACCCCCGCCGCTTTTCGCAACCCATCCATCATCGCCGATTTTGCTTTCAACCGCCCTATCAGCGCCTGACCGCTGAAGCCGAGCAGCGCGAGCATCACCGCACACCCGCTGCCGTACGCCGCCAGCAAACTCCCGGTGGCAACAGGGTTATGCCCGGCGATACTCAGACTGAGAATGGCCCCTAGCACAGGTCCGGCGCAGGGCGACCACAGCAGCCCAACCGCCAGCCCGGCGAGCAGCGCCGAGGCGGTTCCACGGGTGCGGGTGCTGCGAGTATTGATGGCATTGCCAAGGCGTAACGCAGGACCCGCAATACGCTGAGCAAAAGACGGGAAGATCAGCGCCAGCGCGGCCAGGCTCAACAACGCCAGCGCAAGCCAGCGTCCGACAAGGGTCGCGCTGACTACCCAGTCGCTGGCGACGGTGATCAGGCTGGCGACCAGGGTAAACATCATCACCATCCCGAACAGCATGGCGATTAGCTGATGCTTCTGGCCGCGAAAGCCAGCAAACAACAGCGGAATAACAGGAAGCGTACAGGGGCTGAGCAGGCTGACCATGCCCCCTAAAAATGCGATCACGAGAAACATAACACACCTCATTAAAGCGGTTGACTGCGACGATTGCAGTGACGCTATTACAAGGCAGAGATGTGTTTGGCATGTGTGGAGGATTGGCCGTTTTGTCAGATGGTGTATTTGCCTTGCGGGAGGATACAGTACGGTACAAAGGGTGCGGTCTGGCTGCCGCGCGCAATGACACTCTCCCTCACAAAAGAGGGAGAAAAATCAGACCACCGGTAGCGTAATCCGGGCGCAAAGCCCGCCATCAGGCCGGTTCGTCAGCTGCAATTGGCCGTCAAGCTGGGCGGTGAGCTGGGCAGCAATGGCCAGCCCCAGCCCCGTGCCGCCGGTTTCCCGGTTGCGGGAGGATTCCACCCGGTAAAACGGCTGCAATACTGCGGCCAGTTCATCATCCGGTATACCCGGACCGTTATCTTCCACGGTGATGAGCACCCGTTCATCGCGCTCCGTCAGCGTCACCTCTGCGGTATCACCAAATTTCAGGGCGTTATCCAGCAGATTGGTCAGGATGCGATGCAGCGCCTGAGGCCGGGTAGCAAAAGGAACGGCGGTGCGGGTTGCAGCAAACTGCACGTTTTTACCGGTATCGGCATAATCGCAGACCAGCGTATCAATGAAGTTATAGAGATCGACGTTGCGCACCGGCTCAGGCAACACCCCGGACGAACGCGCATAATCGATCCCCTCGCGCACCAGCCGGGTCATGCTGTCCAGATCCTGGGTCAGCTTGTCGCGCAGCTCAGGCTGGTCAGCCATCTCCATCCGCAGCCGCATCCGGGTAATAGGCGTCTGTAAATCATGGGAGATAGCGGCCAGGATCTGCGCCCTCTCCTTTAACGAGGTCTGGATCCGCGTCTGCATGGCGTTAAACGCCCGCGCAGCGTGACGCACCTCCAGCGGGCCTTGCTCGGTGAGGGTCAGCGGATTCGGGCTGGTGGGTTCGAGGGTATCGACCGCCCGGGTAAAGCGGGTGAAAGGACGCACCACCTGACGCACCGCCAGCCAGGCGCAGAGCACCACCAGCAGCAGCTGGATGATAAACACCACCGGCAGCCAGCGGGCCACTGGCGGCATCCGGGGAGTGAGATCCAGCGTCAGCGGCGAGCCGTCGTGCAGCGTCAGGTGCGCCTGAATATGCGACACAGGCCCCGGTACGGCGGTAAAACGCAGCGGATACTGAGTCGCCAGCGTATCCGTTAACGTTCTTACCACATCCCGGGAGCGGGCATCCGCGGGCGGAGCGCCCGGCTCCCCCGGCCCCAGTACATAGTGGTAGTTATCCCGGTCAAGGCGCGGAAGCCACTGCGCCCGCTCACTGGCAGGCAGGCGGTCCAGAATCGCCACGCTGGTGGAAACATCGTCCTGGAGATTTCCCAGCATCACGTTACGTACGCTGCTCATCCGCTCGGCCATCACCAGGGTCAGACTCAGACCATTGGCAAGCAGCAATCCCAGCAGGACGATCAGCAGCAAACGATAATGCAGCGAACGCGGCCAGAGCCTCACTCTTTCGCCTCCAGAATGCTCACCGGCATCGAAAAGACATAACCTTCACTGCGCACTGTTTTTATATACAGTGGTGTGCGCGCATCCTCATTCAGACGCTGCCGCACGCGGCTGACCAGCAGATCAATTGAGCGTTCGAACAGCTCCGCATCCCGGCCCTGGGTGAAGTTGAGCAGTTGATCACGGGTTAACACCCGTTGAGGATGATCGACAAACACCCGCAGCAGACGGTACTCCGCGCCACTCAGCGCCACGATGGTGCCGGTGGGATCCAGCAGATGCCGGGCGCTGGTATCGAGCTGCCAGTCGCCAAAGGCGATGATCCGCCCGGCTTCGGTGACCTGCAAATTCGGCGGCAGCGTGCGAAAGCGGCGCATAATCGCTTTGATCCGCGCCAGCAGTTCACGCGCCACAAAGGGTTTAACCACATAATCGTCTGCCCCCATCTCAAGGCCCAGGATGCGGTCCATATCGTCGTGGCGCGCGGTCAACATCAAAATCGGCAAATCTTTATGTTGTCCGCTGCGCAGCTGGCGGCACAGGGTCAGCCCGTCGTCGCCGGGCATCATGATATCCAGCACCACCAGGTCTACCGCCTGTTTATCGAGCACGGCGCGCATCTCTTTGCCATTAGCGGCGCCGGTAGCGCGATAGCCCGACTTCAGCAGATAATCGACGATCAGCTCGCGAATATCCCGGTCGTCATCAACGACAAGAATGTGATCGGTTGTCTCCACCCTAAGCTCCTGTTTATCAGCAATGCGCCAAAAATAGCATAGATTGCTTACAACTTATCCGCATCCACCACCGCCTTGACGAAATCCTGCGGATCTTCCTGCGCCGGATTGTGACCAATGTTGCCGGTAAAGGTGCGATGCTGATATTTGCCCGTGAATTTAGCGGCATACGCCTCAGGAGCCGGATGCGGTGCGCCGTTATTGTCGCCTTCAATGGTGATGGTTGGCACGCTGATGGTAGGAGACGTCGCCAGCCGTTGCTCATCGCTGTCGTAGCGGCGTTCCCCTTTCTCCAGCCCCAGACGCCAGCGGTAGTTACTGATAGTGACCGCCACATGATCCGGGTTGTCCAGGGCTTTGGCGCTGACGTTAAAAGTCGCATCGCTGAATTTCCATCCGGGTGACGCCAGGGTCCAGATTAATTTTGCAAAATCATGGGTATTGGCGGCGTAGCCCTTCTCTCCGCGTTCGGTCGCGAAATAGAACTGATACCACCACTGCAACTCGGCCTGAGGTGGCAACGGTTTTTCCCCTGCCTTCTGATTACCAATCAGATACCCGCTCACCGAAACCAGCGATTTCACGCGCTCTGGCCACAGGGCCGCCACGATGTCCGCCGTTCTGGCTCCCCAGTCATAACCGGCGAAGACCGCACGTTTGATGTTAAGCGCATCCATCAGGTTAACGACGTCTTTCGCCATGGCTGCTGGCTGGCCATTGCGTGGCGTGGATGGCGACCGAAAATGCGTGGTACCAAACCCACGGTTGTACGGCACAATCACCCGGTAGCCTTTTGCCGCCAGCGCCGGGGCAACCTGCGCATAGCTTTGAATGTCGTACGGCCAGCCGTGAAGCAGGATCACCGGTTCGCCATTTTTCGGCCCGATATCGACATAGCCAATATTCAAATCACCGGCATCAATCTGCCGGATCTGTTTGAAGGCAGCGGCATAGTCGGTGCCCGCCGCTTCGGCCTGACAGGCAGAAACAGTGGCGAAAGAGAGGGTCAGCGCGAGGGTTGAGTAAGCCAGTTTGTTCATCATGGTGATATCTCCGGGTTATGAATTTCACCCGCTTATCTCACCACTCTGATGTATGGCGAATATGTGCAAAGTGGCCCGTTTTGCAAGCCGCTGTATCCTGTTCCGGTTCAGATACACTGCGATACAAATCCGCAGAAGCCGGTCAACAAGCCGATCAATCCAGAGGGATAATCCTGTTCAGAGAGGGGAAATAGAACGGGAGAGATTCTGGCAACCCCGCAGAATGGAATGGCCAGAAAACAAGAAAATGAGCATCAGGCGAAATGCGCCTGATGCATGCCACGCTTAGGTCAACTGGTAATACTTGTCCGGCAATTTACGCGTCGGGATTTCCTGCTCATCGTTCATTTGCAGCAAATCAATCTCCATCGCATTGCAGATGGCATCCAGCGGCAAGTCGTTATTCTCGACGCCGAACGGCTCTTCCAGCTCTTCCGCCAGGGTATCCAGCGAAATAAAGGTGTAGGAGATTAACACCGATACGAACGGGGTCATGTAGTGCAAATCGCTCACCAGCGCGAACGGCAGCATGATGCAGAACAGGTAAACCGTGCGGTGCAGGATCAGGGTGTAGGCAAATGGCACCGGGGTGTTGGCGATGCGTTCGCAGCCAGCCAATACGATTGACATGTCATTCAGACGAATATTCAGGCTGTGGAACAGGATGTCTGACAGCTCCCCTTTCCGGCGTCTTACCGCCAGCCATTCGCCCATGATCAGCAGAATGCGGTTGGCAGGCGAACTGGAATCCATTGCCACGCGCAGGTTTTCCGCTGAAAGATAGGCCGAAAGCTGGTCAGCCTGTGGCTGTCGGCGCAGGGTCATACGCAGACAGTGGGCAAACGCAATTTGCAGACGAACAAACTCACCCAGCGCGGGATCGTCCGGCAGCGTGTTTTTGACTTCGCGGAACAGAGATCGCGATGCAATCATTAGTTGCCCCCACAGCTGTCGCGCCTCGACATAACGTGCGTAGCAGGCGTTATTGCGAAAACCGAGGAAGATAGCGATGGCAACCCCGAGAATACTGAACGGCGCCACCGTCAGATGGATGCCCAGCGAGGAGTACCAGGGCAACATCAGGATCACGACAATCGAGAGCAAAAAGTTAAGGAACAGGCGGGAAAAGATTTTGGTCAACACGGAGCCGTGCCAGACGAAAATCAGGCGCAACCAGTGCTGTTGAGGTCGAACAATCATAGTCAGCTTCATCGGGAAAAAAGAGCGGTGACTATTAAACGTGATCGCTATCACAGTTGCAAGTATGTTAAATAATGCAGACGTTTTTGCGAGGCCGAGGACAGACCGCACGGAGGTAAGGCCGGCTATTACAGGATCAATGTATAGTATGTTGTAACTATTATGAGTGAGGGATAACGAAAATCGTTTGGCCGGGTAAACGCAGCGCCACCCGGCACAAACAGGGATAACCTAACGGATTAGCAGAGCGGTTTTACGGCTTCGCGCATCCCTTTCTGCAGGATCGCATCCAGGTCCTGCGCCACCTGCTCTGCCAGACCATTTACCTGCGTCAGATCCTGCTCCCAGTGCTCGCTGACGCTCAGTACCGCCGTCACCAGTTCACGGGTGGTGATCTGCTGGTCATGATGCTGGGTCCACAGCTGCTGGAAGCGGGTCAGCCAGTGCGCATCGTCCTGCACCGGGTAGCTTTCACCGTGACGTTCCCCGCGATAGAAGGCAATCAGCGCCGCCAGGGCAAACGTCAGACGCGCCGGGAGCTGGCCGCTGGCCTGCTGCCCTGCCAGAAGCTGCGGCAGAATACGGGTGCGGTACTTGGTCATGCCGTTGAGCGCAATCGACAGCAGCTGATGTTTGATATACGGGTTGCGGAAACGGCCCGTTACCGCACTGGCGAAGGAGGCCAGCTCATCACGCGGCAGGTCCAGCACCGGGATAATCTCTTCATGAATGGCTTTTTCAACAAAGGCGCAGATTTCCGTGTCGTTCATCGCCTCGCCTACGGTATCCAGCCCGGCCTGAAACGCCACCGGCACCAGCGCAGTATGTGCGCCGTTGAGGATCGCCACCTTGCGCTCTTTGTACGGCTTGATGTCATCCACAATCAGCACGTTCAGCGACAGCTTGTCGAGACGCAGCTCTTGCGCCAGCGATTTTGGCCCCTGGATCACAAACAGATAGAAGTGTTCAGCGGTATCGAGGAAGGCATCGTGATAGCCGAGAGAGGCTTCGAGTTGGGCGACTTCGTCACGTGGATAACCGGTCACGATACGGTCAACCAGCGTAGAGCAGAAGGTATTGGCATCGTTCAGCCACTGGGTAAAGGCCGCTGGCAGCGCCCACTCCTGGGCATAGCGCAGCACCAGTTCACGCAGGGCATCGCCGTTATAGTCAATCAATTCACAAGGTACGATCACCCAGCCTTTATCGGCGGCGCCGTTGAAATGGCTAAAACGCTCGAACAGCAGACGGGTCAGTTTCGCCGGATAGCTCACCGCTGGCGCATCCTCGAACTTATCCCCCGCGTGATAGCTGATCCCCGCCTCCGTGGTGTTGGAGAAGACAAAGCGCATGTCCGGGTTGTGGGCCAGTTTCAGGAATTCGTCGTACTGGTCGTAAACGCTGATTTCGCGGTTCACCGAGCGGATCAGGCGCGCGTCGCTGACTGCTTCGCCCTGCTCATTCAGGCCACGGATGATGGTGGTATAGAGGCCGTCCTGGGTACTGAGTGAAGGGGGGAAATCGCTTTTGATTGGGCGGACAATGGCAATACCGGCGTTCAGGTCGGTGTGCTCATTGAGCAGGTCGATCTGCCAGTCGATAAATGCGCGCAGGAAGTTGCCCTCACCAAACTGGATGATACGTTCAGGGTAGAGAGCACCGGGAAAATCACGACGGTTCAGTGTGTTCACAATGGGGTCCTTGTAATGATTAGTCATACAGCCTGATAAGATTGGTACGATAACTTATCAAAACTTTACGACCACGAACCCCTGTTTTGATCAAATCCGGTGTGAATTGTGACAGGATTTATAAGAATTTGTAGAACACCGAGGTGGCCGTCAGCTCACCGTCCGGCATCAGGGCATAGTGCGGGATCTCCCCCACTTTCTGCCAGCCCGCCCGCTGATAGAAGGTTTCCGCCCCGCTTCCGGTTGCCGTGTCCAGCACCAACACCGTCTTGCCTTTATCGCGGGCCACATTTTCCAGGGCCTGCATTAATCGCCCGGCGTCACCGCAGCGCCGCGCATTCTGGTGAACCAGCAGTTTGGCGACATCCGCCCGGTGCGGCTGGTTATCGGGTTGATCGGTGATGAGTTGCACGGTGCCGGTGAGTTCGCCCTGCGCATTGGTCGAGACCAGCACGGTACGTTCCTCGCGCCCGACGCTATCGGCCACGCCGCGCCAGAACGCGCTGGCCTGCTCATGGTTGTAGGGCAACATAAAGCTCACCGACGCGCCGCCGGTCACGCAGCTATGCAGGATGTCAGCTAACTGAGGAAGGTGTGCAAGGATATCGTCACGCGAAAAAATCTGTATAGCGGGTGATGCCATGATTATTCTCCTTTTTATCAATGGCATCACCATGCACTTTACATTTTTTTAACACAAGGGCGTTGTTCAGAGGATTTTCTTATCTCCGCCGCCGGTACCGCGCTGCTGCTTCATGGAGTACATCATCTCATCGGCGGTTCTCAACCAGCTGCCCAGATCGTCGCGGTGGTGGTTGAACTCGCTCACCCCCCATGAGAAAGAGAGTGCCCACGGATGTTCGGCATGCTCATTCCATACCGCGGCCTGCTCGGTGAGATATTGCATGGCGATCCATGCGCCCTTCTCGTCACTGTTGGCAAAGAGGATCGCAAACTCATCCCCGCCGTAGCGCGCCAGCACGTCGGCTTCGCGGAAGGTGGAACTCAACAGACCGGCCATCGCCTTCAGGGCGATATTGCCATCGGCCCGACCGTATCGGGCGTTAATCTGCTTGAAGCGATCCAGATCCAGCCAGGCGAGGGTCAGCGGCTCGGCTCTGCGGCGCGCGGCACTGATGGCATAGGTGGCCAGGTGATGAAAACCCCGGCGGTTATACAGCCCGGTCAGGTTATCGACGATGCTGGAACAGATCGCTGCGAACTCAGCTTCCACCAGCGCTGCCAGATCGGCCAGGGCCTCAACGTCGGAAGGGGTAAACTGCCGTGGCTGATGATCGATAATGCACAGGGACCCTACCGCGGCGCCGCCAGGCAGATGCAAAGGGTGACCGGCATAAAAACGGATCGGATTGTCATCGGTCGCCAGCGGATTATCCGCAAAACGGGTATCGTCCAGGGTATCGGGCACCACCAGCGGCATATTGTTGAGCACGGTATGGCCGCAAAAAGAGAGATTTCGCGGCAGATTGGTGGCATCGGCACCCTCTGCGGATTTAACCACCACCACATGCTCGTCCACCAGATTGATCATCGCCACCGGCACCGCAAACAGGCGTTTTGCCAGACGGGTCAGTCGGTCATAATTCGGGTGGTTCTCGATCTCCAGCAGCCCGGATTCGCGCAAGGCGCTGAGACGCTCCACTTCATTGTTGGGTCGTGAGGGTGATTTCATGAGATGCTCCGCACGTCAGGCTTTTTAAAAGCTTAGTGCATCCTGATGCCGCTTAGTGGGCAAAGATGCGGTTTTTACCTTCGCGTTTCGCTTGATACAGGGCATTGTCAGCCGCCTGTAACCAGTCCGTTACGTTTCCCATCTCGCGGGTGGCACTGGCAATGCCAATACTCATCGTACATGGGATCTTTTCTTCCGCGACGTCATCGATCACCGCAGCGGCATCCATAATGCGGGTGGCGACAACGTGCGCTTCGTCAAGCGTAGTATTGGGAAGCAGAATTACAAATTCATCTCCGCCCAGCCGGGCCGGGGTATCGCTCTGACGCGTAGCGATATGCAGAATTTGTGACACTGTCACCAGAAGCATATCCCCCACTTTATGGCCGTAGCGATCGTTCACCTCTTTAAAGTTGTCGATATCGATAAACATCAACGCCGAATCGCTGCAGGTTTGTCGCAGCTTATGCAGCTCATGATCGATACGCTTCTCCAGCAGACGTCGGTTGGCGATGTCGAGGAGCGGGTCCATCATCGCGATGCGTTCCAGCTCGCGTGATTTAAAGCGCAGCCGCATGGCGATACTGTTGGTGAGGACGCTCAGCGCCACGGTATAAATGCCAATCAGCGGCAGCGTGGCGTACATTGTACGCTGTGACACCTGCGGGAACAGTGCCATCCCCTGGGTCAGCCAGGTGGCCATAAAGACCGCCAGCATCACCGCACCGGCTTTTCTCATCAGCGGGAATCCCCCCGCCGCCAGTCGGTCGGCCAGTAAGATAGTGGCAATCGCGACAGAAGGCAGCGGGTTGGCCGCCATCATGGCGATCCAGAAACCGCCTGCCCCGGCGTCCAGCACCAGGTTTTGATGTTCTGCACGTAAGGGCGCGGCAGATCGACGCGCGCGCCAGTAGGCGATGGTCGGCCAGATAAAGGCATTGGCCGCCAGCAGCCCCATAAGCCAGGGGGAACGTTGTTGTTCCACCAGGACGGAAAGAATGGGGAAAAAGCAGAGAAATGTTCCAAGCACCCGCATCAGAAACATGCGTTTGATAAACCGACTGCCAGGCACGCGAGGGGATTTACTGAGTCTGTCAGTTCCGTTCATCACACGATTTTTCCGATATAATCACCCCTTTATATTATTGACGATGAAAATGCGTATCAAGGCATTTATCAGTTTCGTGAATATATGGTAGGGGCCCTCGCCCCGCACGGGCAAACGATTACAGCTCTTGTGTCGCCTCTGTTTTTTGTCTGGCAGTGGTTATCTCTGTCATTCGGGCGCTGGTGCGATTTCGGCCTGCTTTTTTCGAACGATACAGATAATCATCCGCTTCGCTCATCAGGCGATTAAAATCGTCCGTGAGCTTCCACGACTCCGATTTTCCACTGCCCAGACCAATACTGACGGTCAAAAACAGCGACTGGCCACGCCAGATGAAGGGATGTTGTTCAATAGTGGTGCGGATCCGTTCCGCCAGGGCGTATCCCTGCTGCGCCGATGCGTTATTCACCACGACGGCAAACTCTTCGCCGCCCATTCGCGCCACCCGCCCCGCGCTCCCTACCGTCTCCTGCACTTTGCGGGCAAAGGCCGCCAGCACGGTATCACCGCACTCATGACCGAAGTTGTCATTGATGCTTTTGAAATAGTCGATATCCAGCAGCATCACGGTCAGCTGCGGGCTTTTACGCTTTCCCTCATCACTCTTTAGCGCCTCATACAGCCCGGAACGGGAGTAAACCTGGGTTAAAAAATCGTAATCGGCACGCAGGGAGATCTGGCGCATCAGCGAGTTGATCGCCGCCATGCTGACCGACACCATTACCGGGCAGATTGCCATGGTGGCGATTCCCAGACGGGCGGAGAACATCATGGGAGTGGTCAGCGGCGTGGTCGCCACGATGGTAATGATGGAGTTGGCGACGAGGGTGATCTCCACCGCGCCGGTGACAAACGTCAGCAGGCAGGTAGCAGGCAGCGAATAGCGCACCGCGCACCAGATGAGCGCTGGCATCGGAAACGCCAGGGCACCGGCCCCGCCAATCACCACTGAGGCCACGACAGAGATCACCAGCGCCACCACCGGCATCAGCTGCTCGGCACGGACAGCCCAGTTAAAGGTGGGCCAGGTAATCGTCAGCAGACAGGGAACAATTAACACCCCGGTAGAGAACTGTTCGCTAAACCAGTCGGCGATCAGCGGCCAGAAGGTGCGATTAGATACCGCGCCTGACGCCACCGCCCCGACGATGGCACACAGCAGTGCGGCCAGCAGACAATAGTTAAACAGCCGCAGGGCATTGACCGGATCCGGGGTGCGGTTTTTCAGCCGCCTGTCGCGCTGCACCAGCAGGGCAACGGTGACAATAAACACCATATTCGACAGGTTAATGCCCAGCGAACTAACGCCCCATTGCGTCGTCATGAGGTCGTACAGCAGCATGGCAATATACGAAATCGCATAATAGTGCAGCCGGTTGAGGTAAGCGTAACGGGCAAATACCCCTGCCATTACGCCATTCAGCGGCCAGAACATCGACAGGGATTCCACCAGACGTAGCTGCGCGCCAATAAAATAGAACAGCGTGGTCAGGGCAAATATTCCCGCAGCATTACGCAGGGGGCTTTGCGAATGAAATAACGCAAAAGTGCCGCTGGAAGAAGATGACATGCAATATCAATCCATAGGGTTGCTTTTAACAAGGTTTTATCACCCGCGCGGGGGATTGTTAAAAGTTTGGGATTAATTTATATCACATCAGGGGTATGGCGATCACCACTCCGTTAAGGGGGGCTAATCAGTTCGCCGGTCAGCCCCCCGGCTCAGGATCCGGTCAATAGACGGAACGGCCGAGCTTTTGCGTCAGGCGCTCCAGCACCGCGACGCCCGCCAGGGAGTTACCCGTCTCGTCAAGCTCCGGGCTCCAGACCGCAATCGCCATCTCGTGCGGCACAATCGCCACCACCCCGCCGCCGACGCCGGATTTGGCAGGCAGTCCCACCCGCCAGGCAAACTCACCGGCGTTCTGATACATACCGCTGGTCGCCATCAGGGCATTCACCTGTCGGGCCTGCATCGAGGTGACGACAGGCTCAGAGAGATGCGGCGCATAGCCCTGGGCCGCCAGAAACAGAAAGGTGTCAGCCAGCTCCACGCAGTTCATCTTCAGCGCGCAGTAGTGGAAATAGTTTTGCAGGACGGTCGGCACATCGTTATGGAAATTGCCGAACGACTTCATCAGCCAGGCTATCGCCGCATTACGCGCCGAATGTTCGAACTCAGACCGGGCGACGGCGGCGTCATAGGCAATATCACTCACCCCGGAGAGCTGGCGCACAATCTCCAGCATCCGCTGACGGGGAGCGCTAAGACGACTTTGCAGCATATCGCACACCACCAGCGCCCCGGCGTTAATAAACGGATTGCGCGGCTTGCCCTGTTCGATCTCCAGCTGTAGCAGGGAGTTAAACGGCTGACCCGAAGGATCTTTGCCGACCCGCTGCCAGATCTCATCCTCGTCATACTGACGCATGGCTGCCACCAGGCTGAGCACTTTTGAGATCGACTGAATGGAAAAACGCTCGGTGGCATCACCGGCCTGGAAGCGCTGGCCATCGACGGTACGGATGGCGATCCCGAGCTTATGGCCATTGACAGAGGCCAGCGCCGGGATGTAATCGGCCACCTTGCCCTGGCCCAGTAAAGGACGGACTTGCGCCAGAATGGCGTCCAGGATCTGATTATTAATGTGGGCAGCCATCGGTTGCTCCTTGCTCACAGGCCAAAAATGGCCTGCGAGTATATCAGAGGCTTATGGATGACGTCAGGCGGGAAGTCGGAACCGCGATACCGCCTGTAGCAGAAGGCCGGACTCATCATGCAGCCGTTGGGAGGCCACGGATGCCGTGTTTACCAGTTCATCGGTCTGGTGCGCCACCTGATTCAGGGCCTGTAGCTGGCCGGTCATGCGGTGAATACTATCGCCCTGGCTGAGCGTGGCGACGGAGATTTCATTGAGTAAACTACACAGATTGCCCACCAGGCCGATGACCTGCTGCAGGTTATCCTCCAGCCGGGTCACCGCTTTCGAGCCATCTTCGATGCCCTGCAACGAGTGATTAATCAGCTGCTGGATGGTTTGCGTCGAGTGGCTGCTTTTGCGCGCCAGCAGGCCCACCTCCCGCGCCACCACGGCGAAGCCGCGTCCCTGATTCCCGGCATGTGCCGCTTCGATGGCGGCGTTCAGCGCCAGAATATTGGTCTGAAACGCCACGTTATCAATGATCGCCACAATGCCGCGCATTTCGGCAGAACGCTCCACAATCGCCGCCATCGAGGCGTTTACCGTCTCCATCATCCGATCGCCGCCTGCCGCCATCGCCCGCGCCTCATCAGCCCGCGAACTGGCCAGTCTGGCATAGCCGCTGTTGCCCTCAACGTGGGTTTCCAGGTCGGCAATGTGCGCGGTGACCTCTTTCAGCTCCTGCGCCTGCCGTGCTGACTGGTGATACAGCTTCTGATTTCCCTGCGCCAGCGAGCCGATATTGCTCACCATTGAGGTAGTCGCCTCGCTCACCTGGGTCACCAGCTGCTGCAGGCCCTGTTGCAGGGTATCAACACTGTCACCAAGCTGCGCCATTTCGCGGTTAAACCGCTTAACGCCCGGCGGCGGCGAGGAGAGATCCCCCGCCGCCAGCAAATTGATATGGGCGATAAGGCGGCGCAGCGGCACAATCACCCAGCGAGACATGGCAAACCACACCGCCACCGCGATCGCCAGCAGAACCACCGGCGCCAGTAAGAACAGGAATTGCAGGCTGGAGAGGCTGGCCGTCAGCGATTGACGCCCTTCGGCGACACGCTGGGCGCTTGCCTGCTGGTAGCGTGCATAGTTGTCATTAAAATCTGCCTGAAAAGCCTGGGCGGGTACGGCAAAGAAGGCGTCAATCGACTGGCTGTTAACCAGCCCGTCAGCCTGTTCGCGGATGGCATCAAAGAACAGTTGATAGCTGTTCAGCAGCGCCTCATCCCGCGGCGGCTGCATCGCCTGCCACGCCTGCCACGCCTGTTGAGAGTCACGTAACGCCTGCTGCGCCTCATCCATCAGGCTGTGCCAGCTTCCGTCCGAGCCGGTCTCTTTATCCTGCATAAAGTAAACACCTGCGCGGTTAAGCAGATCGCTCGCCGCCAGCAGCGAGATCCGCGCTTGATCGACCTTCGCCTGCTGCATGTAGGCCATCTGATTGCGCTGTTCATTGTGCTGGGCATCGCGCAGCGAGACGGAAAGTAAAACGGAAGAGGAAATTTGCAGGGCGGAAAATAGCCCGATGATGCAGAAAATCCCCGCCAGCAAACCAAACTGACGGGGAATAAAGCGGCGAATAATTTTAGTTAAGTTCATAATGTCATTCATTAACAATGCCTTAGACGTGGGCGAGTCTACGCAGTGAAAATGACAGAACTATTTCAGAATAATGACAGCGGGGCGGAACGCCCGGCGGCGCTGCATATGAGCCTGTGGGTCAGGCCAGGCGCAGCGTCACCCGGCAAACACGCGTGCAATCCATCACACCCGGTCTTTCCATACCGTCTGCACATTACAAAACTCATGCAGGCCAAAGTGGGACAGCTCCCGGCCAAAGCCGCTCTTTTTCACCCCGCCAAAGGCCACGCGGGCATCGCTGGCGCTGTAGCCGTTGATAAACACCCCGCCGCACTCAAGCTGGCGGGCAAAGCGTTCCGCCATCGCGGTATTCGCGGTAAAGACGGTGGCTGACAGCCCAAAGTCGCTGTCGTTGGCAAGCTGCAGGGCATGATCGGCATCGGTTGCCACGGTGATGGCGGCAACCGGGCCAAACAGCTCCTGACGAAACGCCGTCATCGTCGGGGTGACGTTACCCAGCACCGTGGCGGCATAGTAGTTACCTGCCCCGGCGATCTTCTCCCCGCCCAGCAGCAGAGTGGCACCTTCGGCAAGCGTGGCCTGCACCTGCTGATGCAGCTCATCACGCAGATCGAAACGCGCCATCGGGCCAAGATAATTTTCCTCATTGTCGGGCGCACCCATTTTCAGCGCCGCGGTGGCGTCAACAAAACGACGGGTGAATTCGTCAGCGATTCCCGCTTCGACGATAAAGCGTTTTGCCGCCGCGCAGACCTGCCCGGTGTTCTGATAGCGCCCGGTTACCGCCGCTTTCACCGCCAGATCCAGATCGGCGTCGTTAAGCACGATAAAGGGATCGGAACCGCCCAATTCGAGCACGCATTTTTTCAACGCAGCACCGGCCTGAGCGCCAATCGCTGCCCCGGCGCGCAGGCTGCCCGTGACGGTCACCGCCGCAATACGCGAATCGGCAATCATCTGGCTCACCCCGTCGTTGGTGGCATTCAGTTGGCCAAATACCCCCTGCGGGAATTGCGCGTCGTTAAAAATTGCCTCAATCAGGTTGGCAGCCCCCAGCACGTTCGGGGCGTGTTTCAGCAGATAGCTGTTGCCTGCCAGGATGATGGGTACCGCGCCACGCAGCACCTGCCACAGCGGGAAGTTCCACGGCATCACCGCCAGCACCGGCCCCAGAGGACGATACTCAATCACCGCGTCCGTTACCTGCGTCGCCTCGGTATTCAACATTGCCGGGCCATGTTCGGCATACCAGTCGCAGAGACCGGCAGATTTCGCCACCTCCCCGCGCGCCTGGGCGATGGGTTTACCCATCTCCCGGGCGATCATCTGCGCCATCTCTTCGCCACGATTGCGCAGCGCGGCACCGAGGGCACGCAGTTTTTGCGCCCGCGCGGCCACCGGCACGTTGCGCCACTGGCGAAACGCGGCGTCGGTCTGTGCGAGGGCAAGTTCAATCTCGCTGTCGGTCGCCCACGGCCAGACGGCCAGGGTTTCACCGTTAGCCGGGTTGATGGACAAGGCATGGGTGGCTGAAGGTGTAGTCATGATCGGCTCCGTGTAATAACAGTTGCTTCAGTGTGGCCCACTCTGCTATTTCTTAAAACTGAATAATATTGACCACCTTATTCACGATACGAGAACGATATGGATCTGACCCAGCTGGAAATGTTTAACGCTGTCGCCCAGACCGGCAGCATCACTCAGGCCGCGCAGAAAGTGCATCGCGTGCCCTCCAACCTCACTACCCGCATCAAACAGCTGGAGGCCGACCTCGGCGTGGAGCTGTTTATCCGCGAGAACCAGCGGCTGCGCCTCTCCCCCGCAGGGCACAATTTTTTGCGCTATAGCCGGCAAATCCTCGCCCTTGTGGATGAAGCCCGCATGGTAGTGGCGGGCGATGAACCCCAGGGGCTGTTCACCCTCGGGTCGCTGGAGAGCACCGCGGCAGTACGCATCCCGGCCTCGCTGGCGCGCTTTAACCAGCGCTATCCGCGGATCCAGTTTGCGCTGGCAACCGGCCCTTCAGGGACGATGATCGACGGCGTACAGGAAGGCACCTTAAGTGCCGCCTTCGTTGACGGGCCGTTAAACCACCCGGAGCTTGAAGGGATGCCGGTTTATCGGGAAGAGATGATGTTGGTCGTTCCGGCCGGGCATCCGAAGGTAGAGCGGGCAACGGACGTCAGCGGACGCGATATCTATGCCTTTCGCGCCAACTGCTCCTATCGCCGCCACTTCGAGAGCTGGTTTCATGCAGACCGCGCCACGCCGGGGCGCATTCATGAGATGGAGTCTTATCACGGCATGCTGGCCTGCGTGATCGCCGGGGCCGGAATTGCGCTGATGCCGCGCTCGATGCTGGAAAGTATGCCCGGACATCAACAGGTGGAAGCCTGGCCGCTGGCCGAAAACTGGCGCTGGCTCACCACCTGGCTGGTGTGGCGTCGGGGGGCGATGACCCGCCAGCTGGAGGCCTTTATAGCGCTGCTAAACGAAGATCAGCCACCAGCGGTTTCTCCATAAACAGGCTCAGGGGATCTTCCACGTAGGGAGGAAATGCCGCGCAGGTCTGATAGCCGCAGCGTTCATATAGCCGCACCGCCGCTGGCTGGCTGATGCCGGTCTCCAGGCGCAGGGTATGACAGCTGCGGCTGAAGGCTTCATCTTCCAGCGCCGCCAGCAGTTTTTCGCCGAGCCGCTGCCCGCGATGAGCCGGGTCAATATAGACACGTTTCATCTCCCCGCTGCCGTCAGCGTTCAGCACCACGGCCCCGCAGCCGACGGCGTTAAGCTGGCGATCGCGGATCACCATCATGATCAGGGTGTGCTCAGGGAGCCCGGTCAGATCCAGCAGGTGATTGCTTTCCGCCGGATAGAGCGCGCTCTGATAACGGTCGAGTTCAGCAATCAGGGCGATGATATCGGGATGGGCGGGCGATTCTGAGGTAATCGAATACATAGCAGGCTCCTTTTGTCGTTTTTCTCCACCATAGCGCCAGGCGGCGGGCGAACAGGCATATTTTTAACTTATAGCTGCCGCCAGCCATTGCACCCCCTGCGGCTGCGGCGTAAGTTTGAGCGCTGTCACGGTAAAATCTCAGGAAATACAATGAATACCAAAGCCCGCAAAGTGATGATTATCGGGGCCGGAAACGTCGGCACCTCGGCCGCCTATGCCCTGCTGAACCAGAATATCTGCGAAGAGCTGCTGCTGGTGGATATCAACCAGCCGCGCAGTGAAGGCCACGCCTGGGATCTGTCGGATGCCGCGGCCTATATGCCCGGCATGATGACCATCTCCACCCGCGAGGCAAGCGACTGTGCTGATGTGGATATCGCGGTGATCACCGTCTCCGGCGGCGCCCTCAAACCGGGGCAGACGCGGCTGGATGAGTTGACCGCCACTGCCAGCATTGTGAAAAGCATTGTGCCGGAAATGATGGCGGGCGGTTTCAACGGCATTTTCCTGATTGCGACTAACCCGTGCGACATCATTACCTGGCAGGTGTGGCAGCTTTCCGGCCTGCCGCGTCATCAGGTGATTGGCACCGGCGTCTGGCTGGATACCACCCGGCTGCGGCGCACCCTGGCGCAGGCGCTGGATATCGGCGCGCAAAGCATCGACGCCTTTATTCTGGGCGAACATGGAGACACCCAGTTTCCGGTCTGGTCGCATTCGGCGGTATACGGCTCGCCGATTGCCGACGTTTATCAACGCCACACCGGCCAAACGCTGGATTTTGATGAACTGGCGGAGCGGGTGCGTAAGCAGGGCTTTGAGATCTACGCCCGCAAGGGCTGTACGGAATACGGTATCGCCGCGACCATCGCTGAAATCTGCCGCAACATCTTCACCGGCAGCCACCGGGCGCTGGCGATTTCCTGCGTGCTGGAGGGCGAGTACGGGGTGGACGGCGTGGCGATCGGGGTGCCTGCGGTGCTGGCCCAGAGCGGCGTCCAGCAGATTATCGAGCTAAAGCTGGCAGATGACGAACTGCAAAAATTCCGCCATTCGGCGGATGTGATCAAAGCCAATATCGCTCGCCTGCCCTGAGCCTTATGGCGCTAAGGTCAGCGTGGCATCAAGCTGGCTCAGGGTCTGTTGCACCCCCTCGTCCAGACGTTTGTCGGTCACGATATCGGTCAGGGTGTTGAGGTGGGTGACGTTAAACAGCGACCAGGCGCCATATTTCGAGCTGTCGGCCAGCAGGACCCGGCGTCGGGCGTTGGCAATCAAATCCCGCTTCAGGGCGGCTTTCTCTTCGGTCGGCGACGTAATGCCGCGTTCCAGATCCCAGCCGTTACAGCTGACAAAGGCGATATCCGGCCAGACGTTCTGCAACAGGCGGCGACCATGCTCGCCAATGCAGGACTGGCTGGAGTCGTCGATACGCCCGCCAATGATCGTCACCTCGATCTGCTTAAACTCTGACAAAAACAGGGCAATATGCAGATCGCTGGTGATCACGCGCAGCGGCAGATGGGTAAGCTGGCGCGCAAGCTCAATCATGGTGGTGCCCGCATCGAGCACCACGGCGTCACCCGCTTTAACAAACGCGGCTGCCGCGCAGGCGATGGCGTGTTTCTCCGCCAGGCTGCGCTGCATTTTTTCGCTGGTGGTGGGCTGCGAAGGGATGAACCGGTTCAGGGTCACGCCACCGTGGGTGCGGCTGATAACCCCTTCCTGATCGAGCTTAATCAGATCCCGGCGAATGGTCGCGGGCGAGGCATCCGTTGCCGCCACCAGCTGATCCACCGTCACCAGGTTGTGCCCTTTCAGGTAGTCCATTATCTGTTCTAACCGGCTATATCCCTTCATATTATTCCCGTGTGATTTGCATCGCTAACTGGATAGAAACCGTCATGCTCTCAGACTTCGCTTTACCTGTCCACGCAATGTCGAATGCGGTGCCATGGTCGGCAGAAGTACGGATAAACGGCAGCCCGGCGGTGATGTTCACACCGTCGTAAAAACCCAGGAGTTTTAACGGGATATGACCCTGATCGTGGTACATCGCCACTACCATGTCGTACATCCCTTCGTGGCACTGCATAAACACCGTGTCCGGTGGGCACGGCCCTGATACATTCAGCCCCTTCGCCTTCATCGCTTCTACCGCCGGACCGACAATCTTGATCTCTTCGTCGCCAAACAGACCGTTCTCCCCGGCGTGCGGGTTCACCCCGGCCACGGCGATACGCGGGTTCTTATATCCCACGCGCTTAAGGAAGGTGTCTGCAATGCCAATCACGGTTTTTACCCGATCCTGGTTGAGGGTATCAAGGAATTTGCGCAACGCGATGTGGGTGGTGATGTGAATTACCTTCAGCTGGTCGGTATAAAGCACCATCGCGTAATCTTTGCTGTCGGTGAGGTGCGCCAGCAGTTCGGTATGGCCCGGATAGTGATGGCCCGCGAGATGCAGCGCCTCTTTATTGAGCGGAGCGGTGGCAATGGCTTTCACCTCGCCAGCCATTGCCAGCTCGGTAGCACGACGCACACAGCGGTAGGCAAGATCCCCGGCCTGGGCCTGCACCACGCCAGGCTGTAACGCCTCCGGGTCCGCCAGCGGCTCATCCAGCACGTTGATGATGGCCGGGCTGAAACGGGCCTCGCTGACGCGGCTAATCACGCGTAACTCCGCCGGGGCGGTGATGCCTTTCTCCAGCACCCGTTGCAGGGTTCTGGCACAGCCGACCACGACCAGAGGCGCGCCAGACAGCTCGCCTTCGGTCAGGGATTTGATAATGATCTCCGGGCCAATGCCCGCCGGGTCGCCCATGGTTACAGCAATGATATTAGTCACTCATCTTCTCCTCGATAAAATGCAAAACCTCAAGCAGCGTGGATTCAGTACCAAAACCGCCTGCTTTGGTCATGACTGGCCCCTGCCAGCGACAACCCAAAAATCGACCAAACGGCACGCACTGCGCCACTTGTCCGCGAATGGCAAAACCTTGCGCGTTGAGGGCGCTGGCAACTGCCATTGCCACATCGCCACCGGAGACATACAGTGCCGCCGGGGATGTGTTCTCCAGCACCTGCCGTGTTAACTCGCCGAGAAACGCGCTGATGGTCTCCCCCAGCGCTGCGCGGCTTAAGCCACGCTGCTGACAGAGGGTGTCAATTTGATGCCGGGCCTGGGTATCAGCGCAGGTATGCACCACGCAGTGCTGCCCTGCCGCCAGGGCCGTAACGATCTGCTGCTGATAACCCGCCCGCGCGTCGCTGAACACATCATTAATATCAATCAGTACCGTGCTGACGTTGTGTTGGCTGCGCACCTGCTGGATCTGCTGCTGAGCAATTTCACTCATCGAACCGATCACCGCCAGCAGCTGGCGCGGCCTGCCCAGTCGCCGTGCCAGGGCATCGCACAGCCCTGCCGAACCCACAAGCAGGGGGCGTTCGTTGCAGGCAAACGCCGCATTGATAATCTGATCCAGCTCGTCGTCACTCTGCGCATCGACAATCACCAGTTGCGCATCACTCTGAAGGGCCGCCGCCAGCTGCGCCGGGCTGACCACCAGGCTGTTAAGGCGGGTTTGCTCCGCCAGTACCGCCGCGATGTGGGCATGACGCACCGGGGTTTTCGGATCGCTGGCGAATTCGGTTTCAGTGACCGGCACGCCCTTTACCAGGCAGACGCCGTTTTGCGTGGTGCGCCCCGCTGCCGGAAATGCCGGGGCGATAATCGCCTGGCGCTGACCGCTGATACGCAGCAGCGCCTCAACTTCTGCTCCTGGATTCCCCCGCAGGGTGGAGTCGATTTTCTTCACCAGCCATGTTGCGGCGTCAATCTCGGCAGCGTAGCGCGTCAGCTTTTCAGCGGCCTCTGATGCCCGAAGTGCCCGACTGTCGCTATTAATAACCAGCGCATCGGTGTCGCCGGTGAAGGGGGTCTGAAACGCCACGCTGACTTTTTTGCCGCTTAACGCCAGGCTGACGCCCGCATCGTTAGCGCCGGTAAAGTCATCGGCGATCACCACCACTTCTCTGTTCAGGTTGTTCTCTTTCATCCCCGCTCCGGGTTAGCCTTTCCTGTTAATGATTATATTCAATCATGATTGATTATATGTGAGCAAGATCAAGTTATTCAGTTTGCGAATAAATTATAAATTTAGACACACGATGACTGTGATTGCCTGAGTTGAGCGAAATCAATCACAGACACAGCAACAGGAGAGCAAAGTGTTAACCATTAACAGTACGATTATCAGCGGTGCAGGTGCGATCCCGGCCATCGCGCCCCTGCTGGCAGGCAAAACGCGCCTTTTACTGGTCACCGACGGCAATATCGCCCGTCTGGACGCCGCCCGCGCCATCCGCGCCCTGCTGGAAGACGACAACCGCAGCGTCAGCGTGATTGACAACGTGCCGCCGGAGCCGACCCATCATGATGTTCATGCCCTGCTCGCAGAAATTAATGAAACCGCCTTTGACCTGGTGGTGGGCGTCGGCGGCGGCAGCGTACTGGATGTGGCGAAGCTGCTCTCGGTGCTGTGCCATCCCGCTTCCCCGGGGCTGGATGCCCTGCTGGCAGGAGAAAAACCGAACGAGCGCCTCGCCTCGCTGCTGATCCCGGCCAGCGCAGGCACCGGCTCCGAAGCCACGCCAAATGCGATCCTCGCCATCCCTGAGCAGAACACCAAAATCGGCATTATCTCCCCGGTACTGCTGCCGGATTACGTGGCGTTGTTACCGGAACTCACCACCAGCATGCCGCCGCACATTGCCTCCTCCACCGGGATCGACGCCCTGTGCCACCTGATCGAGTGCTTTACCGCCACCGTGGCGAATCCGGTAAGCGATAACGCGGCGCTGATTGGCCTGCGCAAGCTGCTGAACAATATCGAAACCGCCTGCGCCGAGCCGCATAACCTGGCGGCGAAGCTGGAGATGCTGTGGGCCTCGTACTACGGCGGCGTGGCGATTGCCCACGCAGGAACGCATCTGGTGCATGCCCTGTCCTATCCGCTGGGGGGCAAATACCACCTGCCGCATGGGGTGGCGAACGCCATTCTGTTAGCGCCCTGCATGCGCGTGGTGCGCCCGGATGCTGTGGAAAAATTTGCGCAGGTGTGGGATCTGGTGCCAGGTGCCGATACCACCCTGTCGGCGGAAGAGAAATCCCACGCGCTGGTGGACTGGTTTGCCGCCCTGGTGCGCCGCCTGAACTTACCGGACAACCTCGAAACGCTGGGCGTTCCGCGCAGTGACATCGCCTCGTTGAGCGATGCCGCGCTGAACGTAAAACGCCTGATGAACAACGCCCCGCGTCAGGTCAGCCACGCCGAGGTGCAGGGCATTTACCAGACCCTGTTCCCCGAAATTTAACATCGAAGGAGTGAGACATGCGTAACAAGATTGAAGGCGTGCTGACGGCGATCGTCACCCCTTTTACTGAGGAGGGTGCCCTGCATCTGCCGGGACTGAAACGCCAGATCCAGCGCCAGCTGGCGGCGGGGAACGGTATTTTCTGCGGCGGGACCAACGGTGAATTCTTTGTGCTGACCGAAGAGGAAAAAGTGGCCGTCGCCCGCACCTGTGTGGAAGAGGTCGCGGGCCGTGCGCCCGTGGTGGCGCATATCGGGGAGATCTCTACCCGCGCCACCATCCGGCTCGGTAAGCAGGTCGAGACGCTGGGGGTCGATGCGGTCTCGGTGATCACCCCGTGGTTTGTGCCCCTCACCCAGGCGGAGCTGATTAGCCACTATACCGCCATTGCCGATGCCCTGACGGTGCCGGTTTTCCTTTACAACATTCCGGCGCGTACCGGCAACACCATCGAACCGCACACCGCCCGCGTGCTGGCTTCGCATCCGAACATTATCGGCATTAAAGACAGCGCAGGCAGCTATGACAGCCTGAGCGGTTTCCTGCAAGCCGCGCAGGGCATTGACGGGTTCGACGTGTTAAACGGCCCGGACTCCCTGATCCATCAGGGCTTTGTCGAGGGCTGCTCCGCCTGTATTTCCGGGCTGGCGAACGTGGCCCCGGAGGCAATCAACGCTATCTGGACCCGTTTCCGCGCGGGTGATGTTGAGGGTTCGCGACAGGCGCAGGAGAGCGTCACTGACCTGCGCACCAGTTTATATAAAATTGCCTTCTCCCCGGCGGCGGTGAAAAAAGCGCTGCAGGTGATGGGCGAAGAGGTGGGTGAAAGCCGCTACGCAGTGGCTTTCGATGCGCAACAGACTGAACAGATCCGCCAGATAGTGACGAAGTCACTGCAGTAACCGGCGTTTGATTTCGTCCATAAGAATACCGGGTACCGCTGGGTGCCCAGGGTTCCTACGCCCTGATGAGAGGCAAAGATGAACAATTTTACCGCTGAAGATACCCTGATCATCGTAGGCATTGTGATTGTCTACATCCTGTTTACCACCTGGCTGACCTTCCGGTTGCGCAGTAAAAACTCGGGCGACTTCATGGAAGGCTCCCGGGCGATGCCGGCGTTTATCGTCGGGATCCTGCTGATGTCCGAATACATCGGCGCAAAATCCACCATTGGTACCGCCCAGGCGGCGTTCGAGGATGGCTTTGCCGCCTCCTGGTCGGTCATTGGCGCGGCCATTGGCTTCCCCCTGTTTGGCCTGCTGCTGGTGAAACGCATCTACAGTACCGGCAAAATCACCATCTCCGGGGCGATTGCCGAGAAGTACGGCACCAGTACCAAAAACATTATCTCGATCATCATGATTTACGCCCTGCTGCTGGTGAACGTCGGTAACTATGTGTCAGGCGCGGCGGCCATCTCCACCGTGTTGAAGGTCAATCTGCCAGTGGCCGCCTTTATTACCGCGATTGTCAGTACCTTCTACTTCGCCTTTGGCGGTATGAAAGGCGTGGCCTGGGTGACCCTGCTGCACAGCGCCCTGAAGTACTTCGGGATCCTTATTATCATGGGCTTCGCGCTCTCCAAAACGGGCGGCTTTACGCCGATGATTGAGCAGATGCCTGCCTACTACTGGACCTGGGATGGCAACATCGGTGCCAGCACTATCTTTGCCTGGCTGATTGGCACCATTGGATCCATCTTCTGTACCCAGTTCGTGATTCAGGCGATTTCGTCCACCAAAGATGTAAAGTCCGCCAAACGCTCCACTTGGGTAGCCTTCTTCTTCTGCCTACCAATTGCGCTGGCCATTGCGGTGATTGGCGTGGCGGCGAAGTATCTGCACCCGGAGATCGACAGCCTGTACGCTATGCCGATCTTCCTGCAGGACATGAACCCCTGGCTGGCCGGTTTAGTGACAACGTCACTTGTGGCATCGATTTTTGTGAGCGTGAGTACCGTGGCGCTGGCTATCGCCTCGCTGGTGGTGAAAGATTTTTACGTGCCTTACCGCAACCCCACCCCGGAGCAGGAGTTTAAAGCTACCCGCTGGATGTCGCTGCTGATTGGTTTCCTGCCGCTGATTTTCGTCCTGCTGGTGCCGGAGGTGCTGAAGCTCTCCTTCTTCACCCGCGCCATTCGTCTGTCGATTACCGTGGTAGCAGTGATTGCCTTCTATGCGCCGTTCTTTAAGAGCACCCGCGGAGCGAACGCCGGTCTGATTGGGGCCTGCGTCGTGACGTCGCTCTGGTATCTGCTGGGCGACCCGTTTGGTATCAACAATATGTATATCGCGCTGATCACCCCGGCGGTGATTATGGTCCTCGACCGACTGATCCCGAATAAAGCGGATCGCAAAGTGCCTGCCCCTGTTCAACATAATGGAGTCTGATATGTCTGTAACCGTAACCCGTGACGGGATTGTTCGCCCGCAGCCGCAGGATGCCCGCGTGGAAACGGCAATGTTGCCCTCTTCCTGCCCGCAGAATCACGCCGCGAACCTGCTGCCGCTGCCGGATGGCACCCTGATGTGCGTCTGGTTTGGCGGCACCCAGGAAGGGATCGCTGATATTTCGGTGTGGGGGTCACGTCTGGCCCCTGGCAGTCACCAGTGGAGCGACGCGGTGAAGCTGTCGGACGACGCCAGCCGCTCGGAGCAGAACCCGGTGCTGTTCCTCGCCCCGGACAACGTGCTGTGGCTGCTGTGGACGGCCCAGCTTTCCGGCAACCAGGATACCGCCATCGTGCGCTGCCGTCAGTCGCAGGATCTGGGTAAAAGCTGGGGCGAAATTACCACCCTGCTGGATAAACCCGGCACCTTTATTCGCCAGCCCATCGTAGTGCTGGATAACGGCAACTGGCTGCTGCCGGTCTTCTACTGCCGCACCCAGCCAGGCGAAAAATGGGTGGGCAACGACGACATCAGCGCAGTGAAAATCTCGCAGGATCAGGGTAAAAGCTGGCGCGACGTCGAGGTGCCGGAGAGCCTGGGCTGCGTGCACATGAACATCACCGCGCTGAAGAACGGCCATCTGGTGGCGCTCTTCCGCAGCCGCTGGGCTGACAATATCTATATCAGCCAGTCGCTGGACCACGGCGAAAGTTGGTCAGTACCGGAGCCAACGGATTTGCCGAACAATAACTCGTCAATTCAGGTCACGACCCTTGCCAGCGGCGAGCTGGCGCTGGTGTTCAACCACATGAGTGCGGCGGGTGCCCTGGAGCGCCGCGCCTCGCTGTATGACGAGATTGACGACGGCGACGGGCGTAAAGAGCCGGAGGTGACAAACGGTCGCGCTGCGTTCTGGGGGGCACCGCGCGCGCCAATGACGGTGGCGATCTCTGCCGACGGCGGCAAAAGCTGGGCCTGGCAGCGTAACCTCGATGAGGGTGATGGCTATTGCATGACCAACAACTCGCTGGAGAAACTCAACCGTGAGTTTTCCTATCCAAGCATCAAACAGGGTGCCGACGGGGCGCTGCATATTGCCTATACCTACTTCCGCCAGGCAATCAAATATGTGCGCGTATCGCCAGAGTGGGTGAAGGAGTCGCAACAGTGATTATCGGCCATCTTAATGCCCTGCCGCTGGCCGGGCTTCCCCCGGCACTGCGGCAGATCCTCGAACGGGCCGACTGCTCTCTGGCGGCACTCGCCGCCCGGGATGATGGACGCTGGCAGCCGCAAGGCTGCCCGTGGTTCTGCCATATTGGCCCGGCACAGACTCAGCCCCAGGCCGAGCGTCATACGGAATATCACGCCTTGTATGCTGATATTCAGGTGGTACTGACCGGCGAGGAGACGATCCGGGCGGGAATGCAGTCTGTCGCCCGGACGGGTGATGAAGAGCGCAAGCCGGATCTCTGGATCGCGCCAGGGGTTGTGCATCCGGTCAGCATTACGTTGCGCAGCGGTGATTTCGCGGTGTTTCTGCCCGGCGAGCCGCATCAGGCGCTCTGTGCGGTGGAGGCGCCCATGATTGTGCGCAAGGCGGTGTTCAAGGTGCCGCGCGCCCTGCTGGAGGTGTGATATGCGTCATGCGATAGTCACCGGAGCCAGTTCAGGCATTGGCGAAGCCATCGTCACCCGTCTGCTGGCTGAGGGCTGGCAGGTGACGGGCTTAAGCCGACGCGGAATGGACTGCGGGCATTCAAACTTCACCAGCCTGCGGGTCGATTTAAGTGACAGCGTCACGTTTAGCGCAGCACTTAATACCCTGCCAGTGCCACAGGCCATCGTCCATGCCGCCGGAATGATGGCCGCCGCCCCGCTCGGCGAGTTGGATCCGGCGGTCAGTGGCCGTCTTTGGGGGCTGCATATTCACGCGGCCGAAATCCTGTTTAACCACTTTGCCCCGCACATGGTTGCAGGTGGCCGGTTGGTTGCTATCGGCAGCCGTACTTCACGGGGTGCCGCCGGTCGTTCGCAGTATGTCGCCACTAAAGCCGCGCTGGTGGGCATGGTGCGAAGCTGGGCTGCCGAACTGGCGCCGCGTGGGATCACTGCCAATGTGGTGGCCCCTGGGGCGACGCAGACCCCGATGCTGAATGCGCCAGGGCGGGAAACCTCACCACCAAAAGTGCCGCCGATGGGGAGGCTCATCGCCCCGGAAGAGGTGGCGGCGATGGTGAGCTATCTGCTCAGCGCCGAGGCCGCGCCCATCACCGGGCAGGAGCTGGTGCTGTGCGGAGGGGCGTCGCTGGGGTGAGTGATGCGGTCTGTTTGCCGGGGAGTGGCTGCGCCTTACCCGGCCGACTATTCGGGTTGCCGTTTTGCCTTTACCTTGCCTGGGTTTAACCACCCTAACCCAACGCCGGAACCCGCCATGGAATACATGCCTCTGCTTGAATTCTGGTTTCACGACCAGCATCGCCCCCTCTGGTTTTCCCGCAATGATGATTTCGACGCCCAGTGCAAACATCGCTTCTATCCCTTGTGGCAGGCCGCCTGCCGGGGAGAGCTGTTTCACTGGCGGGACAGGCCGCAAGGACGGCTGGCGGAGATCGTGTTGCTCGATCAACTCTCGCGCAACCTGAACCGCAACGACGCACGCGCCTGGCAGCAGGATGGCATGGCGCTGATCCTCTCCCAGGAATTAGTGTATCAACCGATGTGGAATGACCTTAACAGCAACGAAAAAGGGGTCTCGCTGCTGCCGATGATGCATGCGGAGTCGCGGGTGATTCATCAGGAGGCAGAGCGGCTGTTCACCGCCCTGAACGAGCCGGGCTTTCTGAATGCGGAAATTAAACACCGGGCGATAATCGAACGCTTTGGCCGCTACCCGCACCGTAACAGCCTGCTGGGGAGAAACTCCACCCCCGACGAGGTGGAGTGGCTGAAGCACAACAAAGGCTTTTAATGGCTGCGCAGGTTGACAGTCCCCTTCAGATAGAGCGCCGCCTGGCCGCCAATCAATACCCGGTCGCCTTTCAGCTCACAGCGCAGCTCGCCGCCGCGGGGAGAGACCTGCCGCGCCTGCAACGCCGTTTTGCCCAGCTTTTCGCTCCAGTAGGGGATCAACATACTGTGCGCCGAACCGGTAACCGGATCTTCCGCAACCCCTTCACCCGGGCAGAAAAAGCGGCTGACAAAATCATGCTCATCCCCTGGCGCGGTCACGCAGACCATTTTCCCCAGCGGCATCATCGCGTCGATGTCGGGGGTTAATGCCTCGACCTGCTGCTGGTTTTCCAGCACCACCATATAGTCGCGCCCTGCCCGCACCTCCTGCGCACCGTTAATCCCGAGGGTGCTGAACAGCAATGCAGGAGGGTTTTCCACCGCCTCACAGCCCCATGCCGGGAAGTTAAGCGTCAGCCAGTCGCCGCTGCGGGTCACCTTCAGATCGCCCACGAACCGGGTGGAGAAGACAATCTCGGTGTGTGGATAGTCCAGATACTCAAAAATCACATGTGCGCTGGCAAGCGTGGCGTGCCCGCACAGGTTAATTTCGTACTGGGTGGTAAACCAGCGCAGTTCGAACCCGGTGTCGGTGCGCACGAAAAACGCCGTTTCGGACTGATTATGCTGCTGCGCCATCTTTAACAGTACGTCATCCGGCAACCATTCTTCGAGAGGACAGACGGCAGCAGGATTCCCACCAAACGCGCGGTCGCTAAAGGCATCGACCAGATAAAATGCAATTTCTTTCATTGGGTTAACCCTTATTGTTAGCGTAAAAACAGATGACCTTTCATATACAGCGATGCCCTGCCGCTCATGCGTACCCGGTCGCCTTTCAGTTCACAACGTAGCTCCCCGCCACGCGCCGAGACCTGCCGGGCGAAGAGCGAGGTTTTAGCCAGCTTTTCGCTCCAGTAAGGAATAAGCATCGTGTGCGCCGAGCCGGTGACCGGATCCTCCCATAACGCTACGCCGGGGGAGAAAAAGCGGCTGACGAAGTCGTACTCCCCCTCGCCGCGGGCGGTAATCGACACTTTGTGCTCGCCGGGCGTCATGGCGTTGATATCCGGTTTTACCGCCTCAACCTGCTGGCGATTTTCCAGCACCAGCAGCCAGGCACGCCCCTTGCGAGCCTCGACATAGGTCTGGATCCCCAGCGCCCTCAGCATCTCTGGCGGGGGCGTTTGCGGCTCGGTGGGACATGCCGGAAAATCGAGGGTTAACCAGTCGCCGTCACGGGTAACGGTAAGCCTGCCGGAGGCCGTCTCAAAATGAATATGGGGATCGGGGTATCCCATCTCGTTAAACAGGACCCAGGCGGTCGCAAGCGTTGCGTGGCCACAGAGGTTGACCTCACCCTGGGTTGTAAACCAGCGCAGTTCAATGCCCGCTTTATCGCGCACGAAAAAGGCCGTTTCCGACTGGTTGTGTTGCTGAGTCATCCTGAGCAGCGTTTCGTCCGGTAGCCACGCAGGCAAAGGGCAAACCGCGGCCGGGTTACCGCTAAACGCGGCGTCGCTGAAGGCATCAACCAGATAAAACGCAATCTCCTGCATCCTTTTGTCCACTGTTAACATAATGTTGCGTTCTATATTCATGGAAAAACAGGCATTTCACCAGCATTAATCCATCGGCCATATTGAGATCTGCGTCACAAAACGTTTGTAATTCCGCCAGCGATGGATTTATGATCGTCCGCTCTTTATTTACCTCAATCCCTCCCGGACATCTCAATGACAACCAACACAGTTTCCCGCAGGGTCGCGTGGCTACGGGTGGTTACGCTCGCGATTGCCGCGTTTATCTTCAATACCACTGAATTTGTCCCCGTTGGCCTGCTCTCGGATATCGCCAGCAGCTTCGGCATGGAAACCGCGCAGGTGGGGATCATGCTCACCATCTATGCCTGGGTGGTGGCATCGCTCTCCTTGCCGTTTATGTTGCTCACCAGCCAGGTGGAGCGACGCAAACTGTTGATCGGGCTGTTCGTGCTCTTTATCGCCAGCCATGTCCTGTCGTTCCTGGCATGGAACTTTACGGTGCTGGTGATTAGCCGGATCGGCATTGCCTTTGCGCACGCCATTTTCTGGTCGATTACGGCCTCGCTGGCGATCCGCCTGGCCCCTGCCGGCAAGCGCGCCCAGGCGTTGAGTCTGCTGGCCACCGGTACAGCGCTGGCGATGGTGCTCGGGCTGCCGCTGGGCCGTATCGTCGGGCAGCTTTTCGGCTGGCGTACCACCTTTTTCATTATTGGCCTTGGGGCGCTGTTCACCCTGCTGTGCCTGATCAAGCTGTTACCGAAACTGCCGAGTGAACACTCTGGTTCGCTGAAAAGCCTGCCGCTGCTGATGCGCCGTCCGGCGCTGATGAGCCTTTACCTGCTGACGGTTGTGGTGGTCACTGCCCACTACACCGCCTACAGCTACATCGAGCCGTTTGTGCAGACCGTAGCCGGATTCAGCGCGAGCTTTGCCACGGTATTGCTGTTGCTGCTGGGCGGCGCGGGCATTATCGGCAGCCTGCTGTTTGGCAAGCTCGGCAACCGTCACGCCTCGCTGCTGGTGAGCAGCGCCATTGGCCTGCTGCTGGGATGCCTGCTCCTGCTGTTGCCCGCCGCCGGTAGCGAAACCCATCTCGCGCTACTGAGTATCGTCTGGGGTGTGGCGATCATGATTATCGGCCTTGGGATGCAGGTGAAAGTGCTGGCGCTGGCACCGGATGCCACGGACGTGGCGATGGCCCTCTTCTCCGGGATTTTCAATCTGGGGATTGGCGCAGGTGCGCTGGTGGGCAATCAGGTGATCCTGCATCTGTCGATGGCGTCGATCGGCTATCTGGGAGCCATCCCGGCGCTGGCGGCGTTGATCTGGTCAGTATTGATCTTCAGGAAGTGGCCCGTCGCCCTGGAAGAGCAGCCGCAGCACGGCTAATGCGGTGACCGGGTGGCAGAGCGCCACCCGGCCCGGGAATCAGTGGTAGTTTTGAATAATTTCCAGCACGCCGTTGATAATAAACTGCACGCCCATGCAGACCAGCAGGAAGCCCATCAGACGGGAGATCGCTTCGATACCGTCCGTGCCCACCCAGCGCATAATCGCGCCCGAGCTACGCAGACAGCCCCACAGGATCACGCCGATGAGGGCGAAAATCAGCGGCGGCGCAATCATCACCACCCAGTCCGGGAAGTCAGTGCCACTGCGCACCGTCGAGGCGGAGCTGATGATCATCGCAATCGTACCCGGCCCAGCGGTACTGGGCATCGCCAGCGGTACGAAGGCGATGTTCGGGGCCGGTTTGCTGTGTTTATCGTCCAGTGCATCCTGCATATCAGCAGCATCTGGCGATTTCGGTGCCGGGAACAGCATTCTGAAACCGATAAACGCCACGATCAGTCCCCCGGCGATACGCAGACCAGGAATGGAAATCCCGAAGGTGTTCATCACCAGCTGTCCGGCGTAATAGGCCACCATCATGATCGCGAAGACATAAACGGAGGCCATAAGCGACTGTTGATTACGCTGTTCGCGATTCATGTCGCCCGCAAGGCCCAGGAAAAGCGCAACGGTGGTTAACGGGTTTGCCAGCGGCAGCAACACCACCAGCCCAAGCCCAATTGCTCGAAGTAAATCAACCATGTTATGGATTCGTCCTTAGCAAAATGTAACCCGGCAAGTATAGGGTTAAAACCACCCTAACCTCCATGCTCACCGCGTAAGTAATATTTACGCACCGAAATCAATTCATGCCCGTTATACGACGCAACAGAACCTGGGTGAAACTTTGATATGAATCGTTTTAGCAAATCGTGTCATAAGCAAATGCATTCAGTTGACTTATAGTTGCCTGAGCAATAATATCTGCCGTGATTAAACTACTTGCCAGGGCAACCATTGTGAAAAGCACCAGTGACCTCTTCAACGAAATCATTCCGCTGGGTCGGCTTATCTATATGGTTAACCAGAAGAAAGACCGCCTGCTCAATGACTATCTGTCACCGCTGGATATCACCGCAACCCAGTTTAAAGTGCTCTGTTCTGTGCGCTGCGAAGTGTGTATTACGCCGGTTGAGCTGAAGAAAATCTTATCTGTCGACCTCGGCGCGCTGACGCGAATGATGGATCGACTGGTCTGCAAGGGGTGGATTGAACGCCGCCCAAATCCGAATGACAAACGCGGCGTACTGGTGCAACTCACCAGCGACGGCGCGGAAATGTGTGAACAATGTCATCAATTAGTAGGACAAAAACTGCACCAGGAACTAACAAAAAACTTAACGGCGGATGAAGTGGCAACTCTTGAGCATTTGCTTAAGAAAATCCTGCCGTAAACAGAAAGAGGTATGACGATGTCCAGACGCAATACTGACGCCATCACTATTCATAGCATTTTGGGCTGGATCGAAGATAACCTGGAGTCACCGCTCTCGCTTGAGAAAGTGTCTGAGCGTTCAGGTTACTCAAAATGGCACCTGCAACGGATGTTCAAAAAAGAGACCGGCCACTCATTAGGCCAGTACATCCGCAGCCGCAAATTAACGGAAATCGCGCAGAAACTGAAAGAAAGTAACGAGCCGATCCTGTATCTGGCTGAGCGTTACGGGTTTGAATCGCAGCAGACCCTGACCCGCACGTTCAAGAACTACTTTGATGTTCCACCGCATAAATATCGCATCACCAATATGCGCGGGGAATCCCGGTATCTGCTTCCGATCAATCACTGTAACTGCTAATCGCCTGTATTAAGAGCCTGGCCCACCTGGCAACAATTTGAACATGGACAGCGCGCAACAACCGGAGTGCACTGCCCATGTACAAAATGGCAAATAAAACACCCTGGTGGGACAGGCTTTAAGACGTATCGAGGAAATTATGAAACTATTCGCTTCCGCCGCCCTCACCGCCCTGGTGCTGGTCTCCGGCCAGAGTTTTGCGGAGCAAACTCCACGTGTTCCGCAGCAGAACAACCGCGACACGATGATCCTGCCAACGGCTAACGGCCAGTCGCCCCATGACTTTAACCATATGGGCGCAGGCAGCGACAAATCCGACGAGTTAGGTGTCCCTTATTACAATCAGGGCGCCTGATACGTTTTGCCCCGCCCGTGCGGGGCTTTTTTTTAGCCTCTGACCCGCGTCGCCCGACGCAAGCGCAAGCCGAAGACGTTGATATATAGCCCGGCCATCACCAGCAGCGCACCCACCAGTTGTAATGCCCCTAGTTTTTCATCCAGCAAGAGCGCCGCACTGGCGATCCCCACCACGGGTACTAACAGCGACAGCGGTGCCACGCGCCAGGTTTCGTAGCGCCCAAGCAGCGCACCCCAGATGCCGTAGCCGACGATGGTGGCGACAAAGGCCAGATAGATCAGTGACAAAATGGTGGTCAGGTCGAGGGTGACCAGGCTGTGCAACATCACCGTGGGGCCATCCAGCAGATACGACGCCACCATAAAGGGCACAATCGGGATCAGGGCGCTCCACACCACCAGCGACATCACTGCCGGACGAGTCTCAAGCTGCATGATCTTTTTGTTGAAAATATTGCCGCTGGCCCAGCAGAACGCCGCCGCCAGGGTCAGTAAAAAGCCCAGCAGCGCCACGTGCTGACCGTTGAGGCTGGCTTCCGCCAGCACCAACACGCCCACTACGGCAAGGGCGATCCCCACCAGCTGTTTGCCTTGCAAACGCTCGCCAAACACCAGCGCCCCGAGAATGATGGTGAAGAACGCCTGAGCCTGCAGTACCAGCGAGGCCAGACCGGCGGGCATGCCGAAGTTAATGGCGCAAAACAGGAAGGCAAACTGACCGAAGCTGATGGTCAGGCCATAGCCCAGTAGCAGGCGGAACGGGATTTTCGGCCGGGCAACAAAGAACAGCGCTGGGAAAGCCACCAGCAGAAAGCGTAAACCGGCCAGCATCAGTGGAGGCATGTTGTGCAACCCGACTTTGATCACCACAAAATTCAGCCCCCAAACCACCACCACCAGCAATGCCAGCAGCCCGTCTTTGCGCGTCATAACCTGCCCCTGTTTATTAAATTTTTGTAAACACTCTTCAAGGTAACGAAAAAAAACGTCGAGGAACAGATCATTAATTCTGGCAGTCAGGCGAAGCACTTAGGGATAAATTTGGAGGTATACAAGCCTCTTATGCCGTGATAATCCTGATAAGACATAACAAAAAATTTACATGCAATTGTCGGGCAGGAAAATGAAACCATCACTCAGGCGCTCAACCGCAGCGCTGCTGGCGTCGTCGTTGTTACTCACCATTGGGCGCGGCGCCACGTTGCCGTTTATGACTATTTATCTCACTCGCGTCTACAACATGAGCGTCGAGAATATCGGTTATGCCCTGACGGTAGCGCTGACTATCGGGGTGGTTTTCAGCCTGGGTTTTGGCATCCTGGCGGATAAATTCGATAAAAACCGCTACATGCTGATCGCCATTACGGCGGTTGCGCTGGGCTTCCTGGCGATCCCGCTGGTGGATAACGTTGTGCTGGTCGTACTGGCCTTCTCGTTAATCAACTGCGCCTATTCGATCTTCTCTACGGTGCTGAAAGCCTGGTTCGCCGATGTGCTGAACCCGGCCGAAAAAGCCCGGGTCTTCTCGCTCAACTACAGTTTCCTCAACATTGGCTGGACCATCGGGCCGCCGTTGAGCACCCTGCTGGTAATGTACAGCCTGCAGCTGCCGTTCTGGGTAGCGGCCTTCTGCGCCGCGCTGCCGCTGGTGCTGATCCAACGCTATGTGCAGAAAGGCGTGGCGGCCGATAGTGAACATGTGCCTGTGCCCTGGCAGCCGTCGGTGCTGCTGCGCGACCGGGCGCTGTTCTGGTATACCCTTTCCGGGCTGCTGGCCTCCTACGTGGGCGGCTCGTTCGCCAGCTGCATTTCTCAGTATGTGCTGGCGGCAGATTACGACAGCGATTTTGCCCAGAACGTGGTGGCCGTGGTGCTGCCGGTGAATGCCGCTATGGTGGTTTCATTGCAGTACATCATTGGCCGCAAGCTGTCGGCGCGTAACATCCGTCCGCTCATGACGCTGGGCACCCTGTTTTTCGTCCTCGGCCTGGCCGGGTTCATGGTCTCCGGGGAGAATCTGATCTACTGGGGGCTTGCCGCGGCGGTCTTTACCATCGGTGAGATTATCTATGCGCCAGGCGAGTATATGCTGATCGATAACATCGCCCCGCCGGGAATGAAAGCCAGCTACTTCTCCGCCCAGGCGCTCGGCTGGCTGGGTGCGGCGTTTAACCCGATGATCACCGGGCTGATCCTGACCCATCTCCCGCACTGGTCACTGTTTGTGATTATGATGGTCGCCATTGTGCTGGCGTGGATGATGATTTTGCGTGGCATGCGGGTGAAGGCGTGGGTTGACGCGCCGGGTTTAGTCTCCAGGTAATTCCCGGCGGCGCTTGGTTTACACAGGCCTGTAAGATACGTATGCCGGGTAAGGCATAGCCTCCACCCGGCTTACAGGCAGCGCCAACATTAATGGTGCAGCATCTCCTCTACCACCTGCTTGTTATACATTTCGTTTGGATAATAGGTCGGCCAGTTATCCATCTCTTTTAATAACGCCTCGTGGGAGGTGTTGCCCATAAAGATATGGAAATGCGCAGACTGGCGTGGGCCGATGGTGTGGTCGCTGAACTGGACGAACTTCGGCGCTTTGCTGCTGGCGTCTTTACATTCAAACAGGTAACGGACGCCCTTCTTGCCGGAAGCATAGGTCAGGATTTTGTAGCCGTTAGAGACGTATTCACAGCGGCTGACGTTTTTCCCGGTATGGAACTCCATCACGTTGTTCTCGATGCCGATGGTCTCCACGTCGGTGGCGTAGCCGGTGCGGTAATAGGCCTTCACCTCGTCAAAGGTTTTGCTGTTGTCCTTCTCGGCTTTCTTTTTAAACACCGGGTCGAGATCGCCGCTCAGCAGGAAGGGATAGACCGACTGCCAGACGCCGTCCCAGTTGGACAGCGGCCGGTCTTTTACGTCTTTATCGTCAAATACGCCGTTAGCAGCTTTTTGTTCCGCCTCGGTCATCTGGTGGCCGTGGGAATGGGCGTACAGCTGGCCGCTCACCAGCATCGCCCCTAGAGTCATTGCAATTTTACCAATATGTCCTGCCAAGATAACGTCCTCACTCCATTTTAAAGAGTGATGGATGTTATAATATAACATACCGCAAAACAAGCCTCCTAAATCGCCACCAGGCCGCGAACGCCCTCCTGTGCCATGTTCTCGCCGCGCCCGCGCTGAATGATGCTGCCCCGGGACATCAGAAGATAGCTGTCCGCCAGCTCGGCGGCAAAATCGTAAAACTGCTCCACCAGCAGGATCGCCATATCACCCCGGTTCGCGAGCTGGCGGATCACCTGACCAATCTCCTTAATCACCGACGGCTGGATCCCCTCCGTCGGTTCATCAAGAATCAACAGCTGGGGACGACTGGCCAGCGCCCGGCCAATTGCCAGCTGCTGCTGTTGTCCGCCCGAGAGATCGCCGCCCCGGCGTTGCTTCATCTCCTGAAGAACCGGAAACAGCTGCCAGATCTCCTCCGGTACCTGTTTCGCCTCGCGCGCCGGGAAGCGCGATAAGCCAAGCAGCAAATTCTCCTCTACCGTCAGGCGGGGAAAGATATCCCGCCCCTGCGGCACATAGGCCACCCCGGCCTGCACCCGCTGATGCGGTTTTGCGTGGGTGATGGCTTTACCCTGCCAGAGGATCTCGCCGTTACGCGCCGGGATCAGCCCCATCAGACATTTCAGCAGCGTGGTCTTACCCACCCCGTTGCGCCCCAGCAGACAGGTGACCTCCCCGGTCAGCGCTTCAAAGCTGACCCCGCGCAGGATGTGGCTCCCGCCGTAATACTGATTCAGTTCGTTAACCTGTAGCATCCACGCTCCTTAGCGTCCGAGATAGACTTCAATCACCTGCTCGTTGGCCTGCACGTCGCGCAGCGAGCCCTCTGCCAGCACCCGGCCCTGATGCAGGACGGTGACGTGATCGGCGATGGTTTCGACAAAGCCCATGTCATGCTCCACCACCATCAGCGAGTGTTTGCCCGCCAGGGTGCGAAACAGCTCGGCGGTGTACTCGGTTTCGGCGTCGGTCATTCCGGCGGCCGGTTCATCCAGCAGCAACAGATGCGGCTCCTGCACCAGCAGCATGCCGATCTCAAGAAACTGCTTCTGTCCGTGGGAGAGCAGGCCCGCCCGGCGATGACGCTCCGCACCGAGGCGAAGCAGGCTCAGCATCTCGTGGATCCTGTCTTCCTGCTCGCTGTTCAGCCGGGCGCGCAGGCTGGCCCACACGGATTTATCCCCTTTCATCGCCAGCTCAAGATTTTCCCACACCGTCAAAGCTTCAAACACCGTCGGCTTCTGAAACTTGCGACCGATACCCTGACGGGCAATGGCGATCGGATCGAGGGTGGTGAGATCCGTTGACTGGTCGTACAGCGCTCGCCCGCTCTGGGGACGCGTTTTCCCGGTGATAACATCCATCAGCGTGGTTTTGCCCGCGCCGTTCGGGCCAATCACGCAGCGTAGCTCGCCGACGCCAATATTGAGCGACAGATCGGTAAGCGCTTTAAAGCCATCAAAGCTGACGTTGATGTTCTCCAGCTGCAACACCGGGTCGGTCCGATCGCGATAGCGATCCCCGGGCAACTGACGGGTAAAGAGTTGATCGCTCATTACTGGTCTCCCTTGCGAAACAGACCCATTACGCCGCGGGGTAAAAACAGCGTGACGGCAATAAAGATCAGCCCAAGAAACAGCTGCCAGTACTCCGGCATCGCCACGGTGAACACGCTTTTTGCGCCGTTGACCAGGGCAGCGCCTATCACCGGGCCGATCAGCGTGCCGCGGCCACCCAGCGCCACCCAGATTGCTGCTTCGATGGAGTTGGTCGGCGACATCTCGCCGGGGTTGATGATCCCGACCTGCGGGACGTACAGCGCACCCGCCAGCCCGCACAACACCGCCGACAGCGTCCAGACCAGCAGCTTAAAACCGCGTGGATCGTAGCCGCAGAAGGTGAGCCGGTTTTCCGCGTCGCGCACTGCCGTCAGGATGCGGCCAAACTTACTTTTTGCCAGGGCGTATCCCACCGCCAGCGACGCCGCCAGCAACAGCACGGTGGCCAGAAACAGGGCTATGCGGGTGGAGGTAGCGGTGACCGAAAAGCCCAGCAGCTTAGTGAAGCCGGTAAAGCCGTTGTTGCCGCCGAAGCCGGTCTCATTGCGGAAGAACAGCAGCATCCCGGCAAAGGTCAGCGCCTGGGTCATGATCGAAAAGTAGACCCCTTTAATTTTTGAGCGGAAGGCAAACCAGCCGAACAGCAGCGCCAGCAGCCCGGGTACCAGAACAATCAGCACCAGCGCCCAGGCAAAATGCTGTGTGCCCCACCAGAACCAGGGCAATTCGCTCCAGGAGAGAAAGGACATAAAGGCCGGGAGGCCGTCGCCCGCGGCCTGGCGCATCAGGTACATCCCCATCGCGTAGCCGCCGAGGGCGAAAAACAGGCCGTGGCCCAGCGACAGCATGCCGGCGTAGCCCCACACCAGATCCAGCGCCACGGCAACAATGGCATAGCAGAGGATTTTGCCCACCAGCGTCAGCATCCAGGTGGAGACCGCCAGCGGGTGTGTCGCAGGCAGCAGCGCCAGAAACGGCAGTACCAGCAGAGCGGCGAGGATCAGGCCGAGCAGTATCGGTACGCTGCGTGGCGCTTTCCGCGCCAGGGTTAAGGTCAGTGGCTGGCTCATCAGTCGATTACCCTCCCTTTCAGTGCAAACAACCCCTGCGGACGCTTCTGAATAAACAGGATAATCGCCACCAGGATCACGATTTTGCCGAGAACGGCACCCATCTGCGGTTCGAGGATCTTATTGAAAATTCCCAGCCCGAAGGCGGCCGCCACGCTGCCAGCCAGTTGCCCGACACCACCGAGAACCACCACCAGGAAGGAGTCGATGATATAGCCCTGGCCCAGCTCCGGCCCGACGTTGCCCAGCTGCGACAGCGCCACCCCGCCAAGCCCGGCAATGCCGGATCCCAGCCCAAAGGCCAGCATATCGACGCGCCCGGTAGGCACCCCGCAGCAGGCCGCCATGCTGCGGTTTTGCGTTACCGCCCGCACGTTCAGCCCCAGCCGGGTTTTGTTGAGGATAAGCCAGGTGAAAAACAGCACCAGCAGCACAAAGCCCAACACCACCAGCCGGTTCCACGGCAGGATCAGGCTGGCGTAGACCTGCACGCCGCCGGAGAGCCACGCCGGGTTCGCGACTTCGAGGTTTTGCGCGCCAAAAATCATGCGAACCAGCTGGATCAGCATCAGGCTGATCCCCCAGGTGGCGAGCAGGGTTTCCAGGGGACGACCGTACAGGTGGCGGATCACCGTGCGCTCCAGCGCCATCCCCACCGCAGCGGTGAGTCCGAACGCCACCGGTAGCGCCACCAGCGGATAGAAGGCGAGCCACTGCGGCGTAAACTGCGCCATCGCCTGCTGCACCATCCAGGTGGCGTAGGCGCCGAGCATCAGCATTTCCCCGTGCGCCATATTGATCACCCCCAGCAAGCCGTAGGTGATCGCCAGCCCGAGGGCGGCCAGCAGCAGAATGGAGCCGAGGGACAGCCCCATAAATGCCTGACCGAGCAGATCGCTGATGGTCTGACGGTGCTGGATCTGACGCAGGCTTGCGGCGGCGGCCTCACGCACCCCAGCATCCGGCTCGGTCTGCGCCTGGGTATAAGGCAGCAGCCGGGCCTGCACTTCCGGGTCGCTCGATTCGCCCAGCAGCGTGACCGCCTGCTGGCGTACCGCTGGCTGGGTGCTGGTCAGTTGCAGGCTGGCAACGGCGAGGGCCAGTACCTGACGCACCGCCTCGTCGCGTTCGCTTGCGAGTTGACGCTGCAAAAAAGGGAGCATCTGCGGTTGTGGGTCGCGCTGGAGCTGCCGGGCAGCGGCCAGCCTTTCGGTGACACTGTCACCTGTCAACTGATGAGTGGCGAGCGCCGTGGCGGCCAGTACCCGCAGGCGGTTGGTAAGCCGCACAGCTTTGGTGGCCCCTTGCGGTTGTGCGGCTTCACCGAGCGCAGTTAACTCGCCGCTTTCGCGGGTAAAGGCGTGTTTATTGGTATCGACAAAGACATTTTCCTGCTGCAATGCGCGCAGCAGCGCCAGCCGGGCTGGCTCGGGCGCGGCGGCCCACTGCTCCAGCATGGCTGCCTGCTGGCTGCGGCTGGCAGCGACAAAGTTATCGGCGTCCGTTGCCTGCGCCATCCCTGGCAGCAGTCCGGCAAGCCATACGAGAGCGAAGATCATGCGCATGACGTTCATGGCTTTACCTCTTTCGGATCAGGATCAGTTGCTGGCCGTTTTGATCGGAGTGTCGGGCTTTTTATCATTCCCGGCGATAAACGGACTCCACGGCTGGGCACGCACTGGCGCTTCGGTCTGCCACACCACGTTGAACTGGCCGTTGCCTTCGATTTCGCCAATCATCACGGGCTTATGCAGGTGGTGGTTGGTAGCATCCATGGTCAGGGTGAAGCCCGATGGCGCTTTGAAGGACTGACCCGCCATCGCGGCGCGCACTTTATCCACGTCGGTCGTGCCAGCTTTTTCCACCGCCTGTGCCCACATGTGGATCCCCACGTAGGTCGCTTCCATCGGATCGTTGGTCACCACCGTTCCGGCGTTCGGCAGCTTCTGCGCTTTGGCCCAGTTTTTATAGGCTGCGACGAAGGCCTGGTTGGCCGGGTTATCCACCGATTCGAAGTAGTTCCACGCTGCCAGATTGCCCACCAGCGGTTTGGTATCGATGCCACGCAGCTCCTCTTCCCCGACCGAGAAAGCAACGACCGGCACGTCGGTGGCTTTTACGCCCTGGTTAGCCAGTTCTTTATAGAACGGAACGTTGGAGTCGCCGTTGATGGTGGAGACCACCGCGGTTTTGCCTCCGGCAGAGAATTTCTTGATGCTGGCGACGATGGTCTGGTAATCGCTGTGGCCGAACGGCGTGTAGACCTCTTCGATGTCTTTATCCTGAACGCCTTTGGAATGTAGGAAAGCGCGCAGAATTTTGTTGGTGGTGCGCGGGTAAACGTAGTCTGTGCCCAGCAGGAAGAAGCGCTTCGCCGCCCCGCCATCTTCGCTCATCAGGTATTCCACCGCCGGAATAGCCTGCTGGTTAGGTGCGGCGCCGGTGTAGAAGACGTTCGGCGACATCTCTTCGCCCTCGTACTGCACCGGGTAGAACAGCAGGCCGTTCAGCTCCTCGAATACCGGCAGGACCGATTTGCGGGAGACCGAGGTCCAGCAGCCGAAGACTGCGGCCACCTTATCCTGGCTTAACAGCTGACGGGCCTTCTCGGCAAACAGCGGCCAGTTAGAGGCGGGATCCACCACCACCGGCTCCAGTTTTTTGCCCAGCACGCCGCCTTTGGCGTTGATCTCGTCGATGGTCATCAGCGCCACGTCTTTCAGCGGCGTTTCAGAAATGGCCATCGTGCCGGAGAGCGAATGCATGATGCCAATCTTGATGGTGTCGGCTGCCTGCACGCTGAAACTCATCCCCATGGCCACCACAGAGGCCGATAAAGCAAACGCTTTTAACAAGGTACGACGATGCATGATTTTCACTCCTGAAAAGAAAGCTGTGCGAAATCGTCCGTTACGGCGTGGACGCAGAAAAAGCAATCAGGATTAGAGAGAGCAAAAAGGATGCCAGAACGCAAAATCAGTGAGATCAGGGGGCTGGAGAGGGTTTTAAAGGCAGGGACGGATCAGAATGGCACAGCGTTGCACTTTATTAATGCAACGCTGTGGATAAGCAATTACCAGACTTCGCTGGCGATTTGAGTAACCAGGCGAACCTTGTCCCACTGCTGGGCTTCGGTCAGGGCGTTGCCCTCTTCAGTAGAGGCAAAGCCGCACTGCGGGCTGAGGCAGATCTGGCTTTTCGCCACATATTTTGCCGCCTCTTCGAGACGCGCTTTCACCCCTTCCGGGTTCTCCAGCTCGCCGCTTTTGGTGGTGATCAGCCCCAACACCACCTGTTGTTTGCCCGGACGCACAAAGCGTAACGGGGCAAAGTCGCCGCTGCGATCGTTGTCGTACTCCAGGAAGAAGGCATCGACATTGACGGTGCCAAACAGGATTTCAGCTACCGGTTCGTATCCCCCTTCGGAGATCCAGGTCGAACGGAAGTTACCGCGACAGACATGCAGCCCGATGGTCAGATCCTCCGGCTTGCCTTCCAGCGCCTTGTTCAGCACCCGGGCATAGGTACGCGCCAGCTGGTCCGGGTCATCGCCACGCTCGCGGATCTGGCGACGCTGATCGTCGGAGCAGAGGTAGGCCCAGACGGTGTCGTCCAGCTGCAGGTTGCGACAGCCCGCCGCATAGAAAGCGTGAATGGCATCGCGCCATGTTTGCGCCAGGTCGTCAAAATAGACATCCAGATCCGGGTAGACGGTGGCGTCGATATCTTTGCGGCCGCCACGGAAATGCAGCACGCTCGGGCTGGGGATGGTCATCTTTGGCTGGGCGTTGCCACTGACGCTCTGCAGATAGCGGAAGTCCTCCAGCATCGGATGGCTGCCGAACCCCAGCTTGCCGGTAACGCGCACACCGTGGGCTTTGGTCTGCACGCCGTTGAACTGAATGCCCTGGTTCGAGTCGTAACGCTCCACGCCCTGCAGGCCGTCGAAGAAATCAAAATGCCACCAGGCACGACGGAACTCGCCATCGGTAACCACCTGCAGGCCGCAGGCGCACTGCTGCTCTACCACATGGCGAATCGCTTCATCTTCTACCGCTCGCAGCTGCTGCGCGTCGATCTCACCGCTGGCGAATTTTACTCGCGCCTCTTTGATGGCGTCGGGACGTAAGAAACTGCCTACCACATCGGCACGGTTCGGGGCGTGTTGTCGCTGCATGCTTATCTCCTTTAACTGCCGCCAGGTAATTGCCGACAGTGATAATTCATTATTTGAACATTTAGACTTCTGGATGGCTATATGTCCAAAAGATGTCACAGCAACCGCCTTCCGGCAAACGAGAAAAATTCATGGGTGTTGAAAAAAATTCATGTTGGTCAGCATGGCAAAAAAAAACCGCCAGAGACTGGCGGTAAATGCTTGCATGGATAGATTTGTATTTTGAAATCTACGGACCCGGCATTCCATACCGGGCTGCGGATCCTGACCAGGTTAGCATGCGCAAGATAAATGAAGGTTAAACGGTGTTTGTGCTGTTTGAAGATGAGCGATAGCGCGCAACAAGCCAGACGGCAGTACAGGCCACAACCGGCACCAGCCAGTCGAGCAGGCTCGCCATATTCCACACCTGCCAGTCAAATCCGCCCCACCACGGCATGTTGGCGCGCTTACCCTGGCCGAACAGCGCGATCCAGCGGTATTCAGCCTGCGTCTGTTCCCGGGCGATAAACCACAGCGAACCCAGCGCACCGCCGATGCCCCATCTGCCCCATCGCAGGCCGCAGAGGCACTGGATCGTCATTGCAGCTAACGCATGCAGTAAAGGGGAAAAATCCATTATCGTGTCCTGTCCATTAATGTCTCTTGTCCGGCAGTGGTCTGGATGTTGAAAGAGCAATCTTCATTTATTCCCTGACTGAGCGGGATCGTTGGCGCTCGTTTTATTCCAGCTGATCGCCATACCTTCGCAGGCAGGTGAAACATATTGAAAGCCGAACTTTTCATAGAGTGCAGGAACATCCGCCACCAGAGAGATATAGGTGCCGTCCCAGGCATTTTTGCTCAGCCAGCCCATGATGTGTTCCATGATGGCTCTGCCTAAGCCCTTGCCCTGAAAATTCGGATCGACCGCGATATCCACAACCTCAAAATTCAGTGCGCCATCGCCAACCACTCTTCCCATTCCTACGGGTATCCCCTTGTGAAGGATATGCACCGCGTAGCAGCTCGCGGGGAGTCCTTTTCTTGCGGCGTCCAGATTTCGGGGTGAAAGTCCGGCGATGGCACGCAAACGGCAAAAATCTTCAGCTGAAGGAGGGGTTTCGATAAATGTAAAATCTTCCGACATCCGGGGCGCTCTAAAAATTCAAAAAGGTAACTTTTAAATAACATTTTAGAATGCTATCTACAATATGCTTTTTTGGTGAGTCAGATGATCACAGAATGATAAGCCCGGATTTTGACGAACAACTACCGGGTATTTTGTTGGTTACAGTTTGCTTATTATACCGCCCCGCTACTGGTCTAATATGTCGCGTTCTTCAATCGTGTCATCATTTTTATGAATCATACAAACAATAAGGTCATTTATGAAAAAGTTAATTATGGTAGCGCTGATTGCGGGTGCGGTTTCCGGCTGTGCGCAGCAATCCTTTTCGGTAAACAAAGGGACTGCGTTCGAGCCACAGAAAGTCACAACACACCATTTCTTTGTTAGCGGAATTGGGCAATCCAAGCAAATCGATGCAGCGCAGGTGTGCGGTAGCGCAGACAAAGTCGTTCGCACTGAAGTACAGCAGACCTTTGTGAATGGCCTGCTGGGCGTTCTTACTTTTGGTATTTATACGCCGCGTGAAGCGCGCGTTTATTGCGCCAAATAAAGACGCAGTCAGCAGGATTTAATCCTGCTGACATTCTTACCCTGTCTGAATATTCTTCATTACGCTTATCCTTATGCTGGCAAAATAATCACCGTCACTCCTTCTGAACTTTCCCTGGGTGTTTGGGAAGAGAAAATCGATATCTCGACCGATTCTGTTTCCAGCCTGAAAAAACTCCTACGTCTAACCCGCGATTACCGGCATCGGTTCAATCACCGATTGTGAACAAGCGCAATTATCCTTCAAATATTGATACCCGCCGGACTCATTGTGACGCCAGGGCCAGCATGCGGTGTGCTATAAAGAGAGACTCCCAGGAAAACCGGGCCACGAGATGTTGAATACATTAAGATGGAGAAATTAAATAATGCGCGGGATACGAAACCTCAGTCTGGTCTGTTGTATGGGGTTAACCGGTTGTGTAGTCGCCGATATGGACTCAACAAATTACACCTCCTTCCCCTATATTCAGACGTTCCAGAAACCAGAGACCATGGGACACACCAATGTTCAGAAACGCCGAAACGATCTCTACGAGTGTGGCGTTAATAAAAAATTGTCGCTTAATTCATGGGATGAAAAATTTCGTCGTAACGCCCTGCAACCTGGCGAGACAATAGACCAGCTCATTACCAGAACGAATAAAGTAGAGGACTGTATGAAGTCAAAAGGATACGTCCTGCTGGATTTCGGAGAATGCGGACCACTTAAGAAGCCAAGCGGATTGTGTAATTGACGCCGCGTCATTTTCAGCTCTGACGCAGGGTAAAAAGGCCACCCAATGGCAGCCTAAGAACACTATTGTGATGGCATTGTAGTGCCGGGTGCCTCCCGGTGACTCTGTGCCAGACCACAGAACCGCGTTCAAAAAACCCGACTGCTTTTGCCTGGCCGCCCCACCGCTTAGGGGGATTCACTACCCAGGCACTCTACGTGGGCCGGATTCTAAAAGATACATTTAATTTACCCTTTTATTAATAATATAAAATTCCACCGCCATTCGTTCTGCTGACGCCCTGCGCAGCGTGTCAGCACCGGTACGCCCTGCTGAGCGGTCAGGCCTTACTGATCGCTATACCGCACCCACGGTATCGCAACTAACCCGCGCACTTTACGTATATGCGGAAAATTGAATTAGCATGGAGTAATTATTTGAAGGGTTAATATTCTCTTCAGGTTATTGCGCAAGATATTAATGAAAAACATCCGTTACGTGAAAAATCTATGATTGCTGGAGTGGCAACGATGTCAAAGCCTCTCCCTTTGATGATGTCGTTGCCAGCAAATTACTTATCGATAAGGATTCATCTTATCTGTGGTTTCAATATTGAAGCAGCATCAGCATCCAGCTTTCAAACCGCTACACATAAACAGGTGTGGCTCCGTTAAATCAGCCCTTCGGTATCCAACGACGTTCTGTAGCCCCTTCATCGTAGTGAACACCGGCTGGAAGGGATATTAATTCAATTAATACGCCAAACGGCGTCATGCCAAACCACGTCTGGTTACCTTCACCCTCTTCCTGGGCGAAACAGTCTGACGGCCCATCAAACATCTTTGCTCCGTGTAAACGCATGTCGGCAGCCGTCTTATGGATATCATCTGTATAAAGCGAGAAATGATTAATTCCCGGCTGGCCAGGACTGGCGGGATGGTCCTGAACAGCGGGAGAGGTCTGAAAGAGTTCAACGTTGCAGCCGTTAGCCAGACGTAACATGGCTAATCCTGTGAGGTTCATTTCCGCGGGGAAACCATTCAGAGGGGACATTTTATCACCTGTGATGGTCTGATCCGGATTGTCAGATGCCACCAAACGATAAAGGACTGAGGCACCCAGCGCCTGACAGAAAAATGCTTCAGCTTGACCAAGATCGGTAACCGTAATGCCAATGTGTTCTATACCGCGAATCATTAAAATCCTCCATTCGATGCTATTCATGAGATTGATATCTCAGATGTTTAAGCATGGCAGAAATGTCGTATTTGTCACAAAAAGCGGGTTACACGTTTTTTACAGATGAAGCAATATCCTCTGATAAATGCCACAAACAGACGTGAGTGCTGCGAAATAACGCCTTCAGGTTTAATGCATAGAAGGCGTTTTATTGCCTGTTAAGCCGATTCCGTCGGAAATCCTTTCTGCCTGGCCGCCCAGATAACGGCCAGCGCCAGGAGGAGCAACATGACAACTGCAGGTGAAAATGCGCTGACGCTTAACGATCCCAGCAGTAAGCCACCGAAAAATCCGCCACCGGCAATCGCCAGATTCCAGGCCGTGACCAGCATTGACTGTGCCACGTCAGCAGCGTCGCCAGCGGTCCTGGCAATGGCGGTCTGGAATAACGTTGCTGCGCCACCAAAGGAAAGCCCCCAGACAGCGACTGCCGTGTAGACAGCAGCGGGGATATCACCCATGACCCACAGTACCAGCGCAGACAGAGCGAACAGTGCCGTGCTGATGAGCGCCAAGGTACGCAAACATCTGTCAACGAATACGCCGATAACCCAGATGCCCAGCAACGAAGCAACGCCAAATACCAGAAGTATCAGGTCCGTTCGTTCGGCCATCCCTGCGGATGCCAGAAATGGCGCGATATAGGTGTATAAGATGTTATGCGCCATCACAAAAGTCAGCACGACAAACAACACCGGGCGGACACCTGCAAGCCTGAACACCTGTCCCAGCGGCAGGCGCTTACCCGCTACCAGCCCCGGGAAGTCAGGCACCAGGAAGCGCACCCATACCATCAGCGTTATAGCCATCACACTGATAATACCGAAACACATGCGCCATCCGACCAGGCCACCGAGGAACGTTCCGGCGGGTACACCAAGCGACAGAGCTAGCGGCGTACCGACCATCGCAATGGCAATAGCCCGTCCTTTCTGCTCAACCGGCACCATGCGCGCTGCATAGCCCGCCAGTAGCGCCCACACAAGCCCCGCTGAAACCCCCGCCATAAACCGCGCAATCATCGTCATGACATAGTTAAGGGAGAACGCAGTGACGGTGTTAGTCACAACAAACCCGGCCAGGGCCAACAGTAATAACGGGCGTCGGCGTACGCCCTGTGTCGCTGTGATCAGGGGAATGGCAGCAACCAGCGATCCGACAGCGTAAAGCGTGACGAACTGCCCCGCCATTGCGCCTGAAATATTCATGCCAGCGCTAATCTGCGGCAGCAATCCTGCCGGCAGAGTCTCCGTCAAAATGGTAATAAAACCCGCCAGCGCCAGCGCCAGGAGTGAAGCGACCGGTAGAGGGGCGCTCTGCGTAATTTGCCCGGGTGCGGCGGTAATATTTGTCATAAATATGCCTTATCAGATGTGAGAAGCGGATGCCTGTGCCTGCAACAGACACGTATTTATTGGTTCCGGTCATAGTGAAGGCGTTACCTGAGCAAGACAATAATGCTAATGTTCATGACATATCGGACAAATATTCTTAAATGGTAAGCAATGGAATCCCTTAACGGCATCGCATTTTTCGTGCAGGCAGCAGAAGCCCGCAGTTTTTCCGGGGCCGGACGCAGCCTTGGTGTATCTTCATCAGCAGTAGGCAAAAGCATATCCCGGCTGGAAGAACGTCTGGGCGTTCGCCTTTTTCATCGCAGCACGCGCAGCATCACCTTGACCGCTGAAGGGACGCTGTTTCTTGAGCGTTGCCGCCGGATCCTGAGTGAAGTTGAAGCCGCCGAGCTGGAGCTGTCTGAAACTCAACAGATGCCCAGCGGGCGTCTGCGCATCAGCCTGCCTCTCGTTGGCCCGCTGGTGATGCCAGCGCTAACCGCCTTTATGCTTCGTTATCCTGAGGTTGAGCTGGATGTTGATTTTTCAGATCGCATGGTGGATGTGATAGAAGAAGGTTTTGATGTGGTGATGCGCACCGGCGAACCTACGGATTCACGCCTCATGTCCCGTCCGCTGGGCAGCTACCGGCTGCAGCTGGTCGCCTCCCCGGACTATCTTAAACGCCATGGAGTGCCAGAGCTTCCTGCAGAGCTATCCCATCATGCCTGCCTGCATCACCGATTTCCGAGCACCGGCAGGCTGGAGCCCTGGCCTCTGACGTGTGGACCTGACGCTGAGGAGCTGAAACTCCCCACAACGATGGTATGTAACACCTCGGCAGCCTTGTTGGATGTCGCGACGGCAGGTCTGGGTATTGCGTGCCTGCCTGACTTCATGGTGCGTCAGGCCGTGGCTACAGGCGAACTGTTACGCGTACTGGATAAATATATTGATCATCAGGGCACGTTCAGGCTGCTCTGGCCATCCAGTAAATACCTTTCGCCTAAAATACGTGTGTTCATAGACTTTATGGTCGGTACCCTCTTTGCGGAGATGGAGTCTCAAAAAGAGAGATAAGGGCGTTCCAGCCAGGGGGTCGGCTTCGCAGTGATGACCAATTTCACCGCAATAAAGAATTTTGAGTACAAAAAACCGGGCATTGCGCCCGGCTTTGCTTCCAGCCTGAAAAAGCTCTACGCAGTTAACCCGCGATTCACCAGCATCGGCTCAATCTGCGGATCGTGTCCGCGCCATGCCCGATAAAGTTCCGCTAAATCCGTGCTATTCCCGCGGGACAAAATCGCCTCGCGGAATTTCTGCCCGTTTTCGCGGTTCAGCCCGCCCTGCTCCACAAACCACTGATAGCCGTCATCGGCCAGCATTTGCGTCCAGAGATAGGCGTAATAACCTGCCGCATAGCCGCCGCCGAAGATATGGGCAAAGTAGGAGCTGCGATAGCGCGGCGGTACGGCGGGGAGATGCAATTGCTCACGCTCCAGCGCGGCGACTTCAAATGCCTCCACATCGTCTGGCGCTTCGCTGGCACTTAACCCATGCCAGTTCATATCCAGCAGCGCGGCGCTGAGCAGTTCGGTCATGTCATAGCCTTTATTGAACTGGGTGGCACTGAGCATTTTCTCGCGCAACGCGTCGGGCATCGGCTCCCCGGTTTCATAGTGGCGCGCATAGTGAGCGAAGACCTGCGGATGGCTGGCCCAGTGCTCGTTGATTTGCGACGGGAACTCCACAAAATCGCGCGGTGTGTTGGTGCCAGAGAGCGTAGCGTAACGCTGGCTGGCAAACAGCCCGTGCAGGGTGTGACCAAACTCGTGGAACAGAGTGATCACATCATCCCAGGAGATCAGCGCGGGTTGGCCTTCCGCCGGTTTTTGATAGTTACAGACGTTATAAATCACCGGACGCGTCCCGAATTCATGGGACTGTTCGACAAAGTTACCCATCCACGCCCCGCCGCCTTTTGAGTCGCGGGCGAAGAAGTCACCGTAAAACAGCGCCATTCCTTCGCCGTTCTGGTCAAAGATCTCCCAGACCCGCACGTCAGGATGATAAACCGGGATATCATTGCGCTCTGCGAAGGTAATGCCGAACAGTTGGGTCGCCGCCCAGAATACGCCGTCGGTCAGCACCCGGTTAAGGGCAAAATAGGGTTTAACCTGTGATTCATCCAGGGCGTACTTCGCCAGCCGCACACGTTCAGCGTAAAATAGCCAGTCCCAGGCCTGCACGTCAAAGCGGCCCTGCTCGTCATCAATCACCTTCTGGATATCGGCCTGTTCCAGCAGTGCACGACCCCGTGCGGCCGGGACGATACCGCGCATAAACGCCAGCGCGGCGTCAGGGGTTTTTGCCATCTGATCGGCAATTTTCCAGCTTGCGTAGCTGTCGAAGCCCAACAGCTCAGCCTGACGCGCCCGCAGCGCAACCAGACGACGAACCAGCTCGCGCGTGTCGTTGGCATCGTTTTTTTGCGTACGCAGCCAGCCTGCTTTGAACAGATTTTCCCGGGTCTGGCGGTCTCGCAGCTGTTGCAGGGCCGGTTGCTGAGTAGTATTGAGCAGCGGGATCAACCAGCGATCGCTCAGTCCCTTATCCGCCGCCGCCCTGGCAGCCGCATCCAGTTCGGCCTTGCTCAGGCCATCAAGCTGATGAGGATAATCCACCACCAGCCCACCCGCTTTATCGGCGGCCAGCAGACGCTGGTTAAACTGGCTGGTGAGCGTCGCCGACTCGGTATTGATCGCCTTCAGGGCCTGTTTTTCCCCCTCTCCCAGCCGGGCTCCGGCGAGGATAAAGCGCTGGTACAGCTCCTCGATCAGGCGAAGAGACTCCGCGTCTGGCGCCATCGTCTGCCGCGCCTGGTAAACTACATCCACCCGGGCAAAGAGGGCGTCATTCAGCCAGATATCATTGGACAGCGCCGCCAGCTCGGTGGCGATCGCCTCTTCCAGCTGCTGCAAATAATCATTGGTATGCGCCGAGGTCATGGCAAAGAAAACATTGCTCACCCGGCCCAGCAGGCCGCCGCTGTGCTCCAGCGCCAGCACGGTATTGTTAAAGTCAGGTGCTGCTGCGGACCCGGCGATGGCTGCGATCTCGTCGCGTTTCTGGCGAATGGCTTCGTCAAAGGCCGGGCGATAGTGACTGTCGTCAATCAGATCAAAATGCGGCGCCTGGTACGGTAGCAGGCTATTTGCGAAAAAGGGGTTAGTGCCAGACATATCAGACTCCTGAATATGATGAATCTCACCAGAGTAGGCCAGCCCGGCAGTCGCTGCAATCGTTGTCACCCGACGGAGCAAAAAGTGGCCTTACTCTGCGCCAGATCACATGCTATGGTAGTACTACACAAAAAGCGTTGAGGAACAGTGACATGATAATTTTAGTTACCGGGGCGACAGCAGGTTTTGGTGAAAGCATCACGCGTCGCTTCGTCGCCAACGGCCATAAGGTGATTGCCACCGGCCGCCGTCAGGAGCGTCTGCAAGAGCTGAAAGAGGAACTTGGCGACAGCATTCTGACCGCGCAGCTGGACGTGCGTAACCGCGCCTCCATTGAAGAGATGATCGCTAACCTGCCAGCGGAATGGCGCGACATCGACGTGCTGGTCAACAATGCCGGGCTGGCGCTGGGGCTGGAGCCTGCGCACAAAGCCAGCGTTGAAGACTGGGAAACGATGATCGACACCAACAACAAAGGCTTGGTCTATATGACCCGCGCTGTGCTGCCAGGTATGGTCGAGCGCAACCGCGGCCATGTGATCAACATCGGCTCCACTGCGGGTAGCTGGCCTTACGCAGGCGGCAATGTCTATGGCGCGACCAAAGCGTTTGTGCGTCAGTTCAGCCTGAACCTGCGCACCGATCTGCACGGCACCGCTATCCGCGTAACGGATATCGAGCCAGGTCTGGTTGGCGGGACCGAGTTCTCCAACGTGCGCTTCAAAGGCGATGATGACAAAGCCGGTAAAACCTACGAAAACACCACTGCCCTGACGCCGGATGATGTCACCGAAGCTGTCTGGTGGGTGGCGACCCTGCCGAAGCACGTCAACATTAACACCGTTGAAATGATGCCGGTCAGCCAGAGCTTTGCCGGTCTGAGCGTCCATCGCGGATGATTTTTCCAGACCTGGTCTGCGGACCAGGTCTGGGATGCCCGACAAAAGAATGGTAGTATTTATCGGTTAATTTTCTGAGAAATCACAACCAATGGCCGCTGAATCGCAACTTAATCCTACCCAACCTGTTAATCAGCAGATTTACCAAATTTTGCGCAGCGACATTGTGCATTGTTTGATCCCGCCGGGAACGCCGCTCTCAGAAAAAGAGGTGTCGGTCCGCTTTGATGTCTCCCGCCAGCCGGTTCGCGAAGCCTTTATTAAACTGGCTGAAAACGGCCTGATTCAGATCCGCCCTCAGCGCGGCAGTTACGTCAATAAAATCTCCCTTACTCAGGTGCGTAATGGCTGTTTTGTGCGTCAGGCTATTGAGTGCGCAGTGGTGCGGCGGGCGGCGAGTCTTATCGACGATCATCAGTGCTACCTGATTGAGCAAAACCTGCATCAGCAGCGCATCGCCATTGAACGTAAACAGCTGAATGATTTTTTCCAGCTGGATGACGAGTTTCACCAGAAGCTGGCGCAAATTGCCGACTGCCAGTTGGCCTGGGATACCATCGAAAATATCAAGGCCACCATAGACCGGGTGCGCTATATGAGCCTTAACCACGTCTCGCCACCTGAAATGTTGCTGCGTCAGCATCATGATATTTTCAGCGCGCTGGAAAAACGCGACGCTGATGGGGTGGAAAAAGCGATGACCCTGCATCTGCAGGAAATTGGCGAGTCGGTGCAGTTAATTCGTCAGGAAAACAGCGACTGGTTCAGCGAAGAGTAATGATTGCGCATCCCGACCCGGGTCGGGATGCAGCGCGTTATTATCGTACGACAAGAACCGGTAATTTGGCGTAGCGTAATACCGATTCTGCATTTGAACCCAGCAGATGGGTCGTAATCCCCGGTTTTTTTGAGCCGATGACGATGACGTCATATTCCCCTTCGGCACTCATCGCTATTATTTCATCGCGAACGCTACCGAAGCGCACTTCTGTATGAATATGTGCCGGGTCAATATCAAATAAGCGTTTTAAATCCCTGAGCTTTTTCTCTGACTCCGCGGCCATATAGGTTTCAAACTTTTTAATATCAGCAGAAAAACCGCGCAGCATGGCCCTACTGTTGACGGGCAGAACGTTGAGCAGCGTGATGCTGGCGTTATCCGCACGGGCAAGGAAACTGGCATGCCGTACCGCTTTATCGCTTAACTCCATTTCAAAGACATCAACTGGCATTAATATTTTCTTATACATACGCCCTTCTCCTTAATAACGATAAATTCTTTTCCTGAGGACTTAAGGATGACAGGGCAATATCAAACCAACCTTAAACGATTTCAGTATGTAACTATCAATATACGTAAAGAACTGTCCGGCTGCGCTTATTCACAGTCCCGATAAAAAAGTGTGATATTGATCGAAAACAAAAACAGCAGCAGCCAACAGGCGTATTAATAGGCCCCCGTGAGCGGCAGGAAATTACATGTCGCTTCGGTTTGTTAGAAAGGAGAAATTATTATGATGACTTACGACCGTAACCGTAATGCTATTACCACCGGCAGCCGCGTAATGATTAGCAGCACTGGCAACACAGGCAAAATCAGCGCCATTCACGGCGAAGGGCTGAGTGCCGCGCAATTACGTCGCAGTAAAACGGTAGAAGTAGAAGGCTATGAAGGCCGCTTCGAACCGGTTGAACTGATCCGTCTGGGGATGCACTAATTCGTGCAGCGTCATGCCGCCGCGAACGGCGGCATGGAATGGCGTCAGATTGCCGCAGCGTATTGCGCGACCGTGGCTTTCGCCCCTTTCTCCAGCAGAGTGAGATACGCGCTCATTACCGCGTCGATAAAGACCCCGTCCAGCGGTAACTCATTACCAAAGATCGCTTCAATGCCCAGCAGCGCGTTGACCCGGTTCTCTCCTTCGGCACTGCTCTTCACCGCTTCCTGAATCGCTGACAGCAGCGGATCGCAGACGTCAATGGCTGTCCCCTGTTCATCGACGCCCCCTACATAGCGCATCCAACCCGCAATACCCAGCGCCAGTAACGGGAAGCTGCGCTGATGCGCACGATGCCAGCGCACAGAGTCCAGCATACGCTGCGGTAACTTCTGACTGCCGTCCATAGCAATCTGCCAGGTACGGTGGCGCAATGCCGGGTTGCTGTAACGCGCAATCAGCAGGTCTGCATAACGTGCTAAATCGACACCTTTTACTTTTAACGTCGGTGCCTGCTCGTTCAGCATCAGGGCATGTGCAGCAGCGCGGTAATGGCTGTCTTCCATGCAGTCATTGATGTGCTGATAACCCGCCAGATATCCAAGATAGGCCAGGAACGAGTGGCTGCCATTAAGCATGCGCAGCTTCATCTCTTCGAAAGGCACCACATCGGCCACCAGCTCCGCGCCTGCTTTTTCCCACTGCGGTCGCCCGGCCACGAAATTATCTTCGATTACCCACTGACGGAACGGCTCACAGGCCACCCCTGCCGGGTCGCGTACGCCGGTAATTTGTTCAATTTTCGTCAGAGTATCGGCCGTGACGGCAGGCACAATGCGATCCACCATGGTGGACGGGAAGGTCACGTTCGCGTCGATCCAGTCAGCCAGTTCGCTGTCCACCGCGCGGGCATAGGCACAGGTGACATTGCGCATCACATGGCCGTTCTCTGGCATGTTATCGCAGGACATTACCGTAAAGGCAGGCAGACCCGCCGCTTTGCGTCGCGCCAGCGCTTCTACGACCACGCCGACGGCGGAAACCGGGGTATGCGGTTGTTGCAGATCGGCAGCGATTAACGGGTGATCAAGCATTAACTCCCCGGTGGCGGGCGAGTGACAGTAGCCTTTCTCGGTGATGGTTAACGAGACGATCGCCACCTGCGGTTCACACATGGCAGCCAGTACCGCTTCCAGCCCATCCACCTGGGCGTGCAGCGCTTTTTTGACCACACCCACCACTCGCGCCGTCCAGGCATCGGCTGACATTTCTGCCACGGTGTAAAGATTATCCTGCGCCTTGAGATCCGCGATCTGCTGCTCACCGCCAATCAGGTTGACCTCGCAGTATCCCCAGTCGCTGTCGTGCTCTGCTGCAAGAATATCGGCATACACTGCCTGATGGGCGCGATGAAAGGCGCCAAAACCCAGATGTACGATGCGCGACTTGAGGTTATCGCGATTGTAGTGAGGCAGCGTGGCTTGCGCATGTAATAACGGATTTTTCATGTTAGCACTCGTCAATGTGATTAAGCAGGCGTTGGGGGCGGGTGTTAACCCCTGGCCCGACGCACTAACCCAACTAGAATGGTAGATGGAATAAAAAATTCTCTGTGGTTAACCATACTGATTGTTGTCAGCGGGATATTGATTTACGTTAACTTTTCACCATCTGGTGTGACATAAATTGAAAGTTGTGTGACAGCTTTCGATGTAAATCACAATGCGGTAAACCACGTAGAGAGGGATAAAAAAAGACTCCCCTGCATCGGCAGGAGAGTCATCAGATATCAGGAGATAACGCGATGTTTATTGTTCATACCCAGCGCAGCAGCTTTGTCTTCTGCGGCATCGCCCAGGATGCTCAGGTCACGGTCACGCACTTCCGGCATCAGCAGGGCTGAGATCAGGCCGATAACGGAGTAGACCACCACCATCACCGCTATTGGCCACCAGGAACCGGTCATGTTGCAGAAGATCCCCGCCAGCACCGGACCAAAACCAACCGCCACCAGACCGCCCGCCTCTTTCGATATCGCCATGCGGGTGAAGCGGTTACGGGAGCCGAATATTTCGGCCATGGTGATATTTTCCAGTGCAAACAAGCCCAGTACGGCAAAGTTATGGATCACGATAATGGACGTCATGATCACCCCCGGCGTATTCGATTTATCGACAATGAGCGACAGCATCGGATAGGCCAGAATAATGGCGGAAATGTTCAGCAAAATATAAGGCAGACGACGGCCATATTTATCAGACAACCAGCCCAGCAACGGAATGGTAATAAAGCCGAGGATAGAGCTGATCATCAGGGCATCCGTCGGGATGGCTTTGTTGAACAGCAGCGTCTGTACGAGATAGCCCGCAAGGAACGTCTGGATCAGACCGGAGTTACCCGCCTGGCCGAAACGCAAGCCTGTCGCCAGCCAGAACGATTTGCTCTTCACCATCGCTCCCAGGGTATTTTCCTGCGCGGCGGCCTGCGCAGGGGCTTCTTCGGCATTGACCTGCTCAAACACCGGGCTCTCTTTGAGATTCATCCGCAGCCAGATGGCAAAGATCATCACCACCACACTGGCCAGGAACGGCACACGCCATCCCCAGGCCAGCAGCTCTTCACGGTCGAGAGCAAAGAACATCACCGCCCAGATCGCCGTGGCGCTGAGGGTCCCGCAGTTGGTGCCCATGGCGACAAGCGAAGAGATAATGCCGCGTTTCCCTTTCGGGGCGTATTCCGCCAGCATAGTGCCCGCGCCGGAGATTTCGGCACCCGCGCCCAGCCCCTGGATAATACGCAGCGTCACCAGCAGCACCGGCGCGAAGATACCAATTTGCGCATAGGTCGGCAGTACACCAATCAGGGTGGTACAGATCCCCATCATGGTGATGGTGATAAACAGCACCTTTTTGCGCCCCACGCGATCGCCCATTTTGCCGAAGATAAAGGCCCCGACGATACGGGCAATATAGCCCGCACCGTAGGTCCCCATCGCCAGAATCAGCGCCATCGCCGCCGACTGTTCCGGGAAGAAGATCTCGTGAAAGACTAAGGCTGCGCCCAGCGAGTAAAGCTGGAAGTCCATGATTTAAAGCGCTGTTACTGATCTTTGTGGGATTGTCCTTAATTCGTGAGTACTTAACAGTTACTTGCCGCTCGTGAAATGCATCCATCTGTTCTTTTGCATATCACCTGCGGCACTTTTATGCCCCATCCATGCCCCATTCGCCCACCACTCTCCTCCTGTCTGAAGCCCGGTTAATGGAAGAAGGCCCATCGATTATATCCGTTCTGCTATCCAATACGTTTCGTGAGAGGAGCTCTTCATCTCAAATAGAGTCGGCGCCAACGCAAATAATCGTTACCGTAAAAAGTTAAAACGTTGAGCAGTATTTGTGGACAAGCACATGAATCTAGGGCAGTTTCAATTGTGTGGCTAAACTATTTGGGAGTAGCTTTTATGGCCAAAATTCTGGGCGGCGATGGATAAAACCTAACCGTCAGTAAAACAAAGTGCGCTTCGTCTTCGCTATTCATCTAAATTATCAAAGCAGATTAAACCCGCCCCCAGATTCACATTATTATTTTTTTGAACATCAACATCTTCATTTATTTTATTAGACGCCCCTCCTTCATCCTCCCATTCGTTAATGGAGTGCTGCGATTCTTCTTGTATTGATCCGACATCAGTGATTGGAGTTTTTAAATAAGTTAGCATAGCCCCCTCCAGCACCATACGTTTAAAGGTTATTATTAGTATAGGACATTCACTACCTCAACACCGACTATTCTAAAATCCATATATCGTGATATATAAAACAACCTCTGTAAGATTAAAATAATCTAAGGCATATTACCCCGCCCGAATTTTTCATTTCCCTACGGTTTCTTACTATACTTAAAAAAATTATTTCAAGCACTGGAGTGTACCATGTTCAATAAATCACCCGATACGTCTGAGAATGAATTTAAAGAAACAATAAAAAAATATGCTTCTAAAACCGATGATGCGTTTCGTAGTGGAGCTAACAACATGAAGGATAAAGTTGAATCATACCCTGCGACAAGCATTCTCTTAGCTGTCGGCATAGGCTTCGCTTTAGGCTTTATATCAGGAAGAAGATGAATATACCCGCAGGAAAAATACAATAAATAAATAAATAAATAAAATCAAAGCATTATTTAAATTAAGAAAAAAGTAGCTGGTTTCGGATTAAGCTATGAAGCCTCTGAGGGCAGTAGTCAGCAACGAAGACTGCTTGTCTATCCCACCTGTTTAGGTCATCGCCTTCTCCGTCGCATTGGAAAGATCGAGTGTATTGTTAGCCGGGTTGCACACACGGAACATACCGTACCGTGTGACGCGTTAATTTTCAAATATACCCATGCGCAGAACTTTGCGTAGCCCCCTGAAAATCAAATGCACACTTTACGTAACTTCACCATCTCGGCGCCTATGGATGACCTGCAGAGGACTAACCTTAATGTATACAAAAAAAAACTGGAGGATCAGATGTACAACTCAATTTTGGTTCCCATTGACATTTCAGAGGATGACCTGACGCACATGGTTATTCCGTATGTTCAGGCGCATGCAGTGCTTAACACTTCTAAAGTCCATTTCCTTACTGTTATTCCTTCACTTCCGTATTATTCAGCCTTAGGACTGGCGTATGCAGCCGAAATGACTAAGTTGGAAGAATTCCAGCGTACTGCCTTATCAAAGCTGGATGAAATTGTTAAGCAATTCCATATTCCTGCCGACAAAACTCAAACCTACGCGGTACCGGGTTCACCTAAGGATCAAATACTTAAGCTTGCAGAAATGATAAATTCTGACTTAATTATCATTGCATCCCATAAACCCGGCATCTCAACATATTTGTTAGGTTCGAATGCTGGTGCTGTCGTACGGCATGCGAAATGCCCAGTTTTGGTAATTAGGTAGTGTTTTGCTGCCCATCATTAGTGAGATTTCAGGAAGAACAGGCATAAAAAACCCGCTGAACGGCGGGTTTCTTTTTTGTTCTGTTGCTAAGCGACCTACCCTTATTGCGCAGGATCCAGTATCGGTTCTCGCTATCGTCAGGGTCTTATTCACGAAACCAGTTTGGTAGAGCTTTATTCTCTCGTTGGCGTCGGCCAGCATGAAATTCCAATGGACCTTTGCTAGTTCGCTAATGAAGTCACAATGTTAAAGTAATGACTTATGCTGCCGATATGTTAACTACCTGCGTCATGAGCACGGGATTGATAACAAAACTAACGGATTTGTGCCCGTTCCCGTACGGGCTATTTTTTCTCTCTTCAGAGTGATCGAGAATGCAGCTAATGATAATTATTGCTGAACATCCTGATGCCGTTACGCTTTGAGCGCCTGAACCTCAGCTTGCAGCTGCGCGACTTGTTTGGTCAGTGTTTCGATTTTGGCAATCGCATGATGCAGCGCCAGGGCCGTATCCATCTGGATGACGTTATTATCAAGAGCCAGGGTGTCGTCTTTATCACAACGATTTCCCTCTTCGTCGAACTCAGGTGCAGCAGGCACCAGCTTCACATACTCGCTGTCAATCTCCCGCAAAGCGTCCTGGGCAATGATCCCCCGGCGCACACGCTCTAAGTAATCGCCGTTATACACGAACGTGCAGGGTTTCAGCTTCCTGATGTTTTCGTAAGAGGCTTTTCCGTCGTCATATGCAATATCGTGTTTTAACGTAGCATCTGAGGTTGCGGCCTTCTGATACGTATAGTTCCCAGCAAAACCCCCATCGCCGCCAGCGGAGGTGACGATATCTCCGTTCACTGGGGTGAAGTACCAGTAACGGACCTTAGCGCCGCTGTCCCCAAATTGAGTGAGAGCGGTGTTAGCCCAACCTACCGTGCCATTTCCCACATTGCCCCACATGGAGCGAAGCGGATACCCATTACTGTGTTGATATCCCCAGGAAAGGCCAGCTATAGCCCCGTTACCCGGAGAGTCCAGGGCGGTGTCCGCGTAATAGGCGGCATAGTGGGGCTGTGCTGAGTTCCACCACGAGTTCACAGCCGGACTGCCCATAAACAAACGTCCCGGAATTTGCACGTTGCCGTTGGACATGAAGTCGAAGTAGTTGTTCTGCGCGGAGTCGGTACCCCCCGCTCCTTGCATCACCATCAGTCTGGCAATGGAGTAGTTCCATTCGATACGTTTCACGACCTGGAACTGGGCATACATCTTCTCAACGCCATTTACGGTGTACTGCGACTTCATGTATCCGCCGTAAACCGTGCTACCTACCCCCGGCAGAGACGCATCATTGTCGGTGGATGTCCAGGCAGCAATGGCCCTGCTTAATTCAGCCGTGTCTATTCTGTTTGCCATAACTTAATTCCTTACGCCCAGACGCGAGCCGGTGTTTTCGGTTTAACCACAAAGTCGTTCAGCCCGGATAAATCGAGCGAGTCATTCATGATCCGCAAATTGACGTGATAGCCGGGTTCGGTGGTGTATTTGATAACTTCGTTTTCTTCACCGGGATTGATAACTTCAGCAAGGACAGTGATAACGCCGACGATATCCAGGCTGATATCAGGGTGATAAAAACCACCCTGCCCCTCATCATCCATAAACCCCGCCGCGATTAAATGCGTACGCATTTCGTCGGCGTCATTTAAGCGCAGGTATAAATCTCTCATTAGCGGAGTCCATTAATTTGGTTAAGGGTTAGCAGGCGGTGCCAGATGCGCAGATTTCGAATGTGATAAACATATCTCACGGATGTGGTTTGATTTGAGTTCCCTATATAAGAAACAGATTGCGTTGTGCCGTTAGGCTGTACGTTATCAGCGGAAGAAGTATTACCCCCGTAGAACGTTGATACTTTGTTACCTTCGATTGCGTGTACGAACACCCCGCTTTCGCCTTTTTTACAAGGCACACTTATAGCACCGCTGCTGCGATATGCTTTTAATGTATTGTCATTAACCCATCGGCAAGCAATATCATTACTCGGGCCTTGAACCTTAACGATTTCAATATAACCAGCGGCATCCTGGAAATACTTAGGGAAAAACTCAAATGCCAAAGTCCGATTAAATAGATTTGCCAGAGAATTATATCCACAGTTTTCTTTCGGGATTTGCCAGTAATCAGCCCCACGCGTAACCGTGGCCGCTATCGTTGGGATGTACGATGTAGGGAACGGGCTATCTTCTACCTGTGCCCCCCAGACATATAAACCAGAGACACCATCACCGACATAGCTTGCGGTTACACCGTCTTTCGCTAGTTGCAGACGGAAAACGCTACTCTGAGTAGCCCCGGCTGTAACTGCCATCCAAACACGGTAAAGACCATTTCCGAGGTCTTCAAAACCACGATCAAGGTATTGAGCACCGACAGCGCCACCAACGAAGGCTCCTGCAACCGGGTCAAAGAATACGCCCGATGTCGTTCCCGTTGCGACGCGTAAATATAAAAGACGAGAGTTTGTATGAGCTTTAACAAATACCGAATAACAGTAAATCGTTCCGGCAGTTAAAGTGATGTTACGGTCTTGCGTATAGTGTTCAGAACTCGCAGTATCCTCAACTATAAGCGCCATCGTTTTATCGCCACGAGGCGAGTCGCCGCTATTATTCGTTGTGGTAACTCGTGAACCTGCACCCCACTGCTCTGAATACGTATACAGGTTTGTAATCTGAGGCTCAATTAAAAGCCCCTCTTTCTCGAAACGAGGCTCGTTAATATCGGCTAACCTCATCGACCCTGCTTTATCGAAATAAGTTCCTGTGGTTGTGCGGATAATGGTTCCTGATTTTGTCGGCAACTCCAGAATCTGTCCAGAAATCGTCAGCCGGTCATAAGGCGCGGAACCCGCCAGCAGGCGCATGTCATCATTCAGCGGCAACCAGACATCAGGAAACGGCGCTGCCTCATAGGGTACAGACGTAAGTTTCTGCGCGGCCGCCAGTGATGCTGCGGCACTGCTGGCGCTGGCGGCCGCGTTGTTCTCCGAAGTTTTGGCATTCGTCTCAGACATTTTTGCGTTCGTCTCGGAAGTTTTGGCATTCGTTTCGCTGGTCTTGGCTGCTGAAGCGCTGCTTGCCGCTGCGGTCTTGGATGAGTTCGCGTTCGTCTCAGAGGTCTTTGCATTTTTCTCTGATGCTGCCGCTGCAGCGGCGCTGGCTCCTGCCGCACCGGCCTGGGCGATCAGCTTTGACCAGCTGGGACCTGTCTTTTTCGAGCCGTCTGCACGAGTCACAGTGACGTCACCGGTGCCCGATAAAATCAGGTCCTGGTTGGCGATATCAATTTGCGCCTGGCGAAACCCTTCCGTGACGGCTTTTGCTAAATCGTCATCAAGTGTGGCCATTCGTGATGTCCTTAAAATAAAAAACCCAGCCGGAGCTGGGTTATAAGGGTGGGATTCATATCAATTACCGGAGTAACCTGAAAAGTTTGGGGTATTTCTTTTGGTGATTAATACCATTGATGGCTGCATGTCCATATAAGCCTCGCCATTAGCTATTCCTCTCAGGCCAACACGTATAGCTACAGGCCCTGAATTTGCAGGAATATCCAGACTAGCCGTAACAGGTACATAACAGTTTACCTGGCGTTGAGTGTTGTTCGGCCCGGCATACGATAGCCTTAACCCAAGAGGCGCGACTGTAATATTACGTCCGTTTATATTGACGTAGGCTTCCATGGCAGCGTTATAACTATCACTTTCATTCCATACGACAAATGTCGGTACAGCGATAGTGACATCATATGGAACACCACCCGCCCAGGTAACCTGTCGATAGAAATCCTGTTGTTTGCCAGGATCCCCCCGATACCTGCCACCCGGGAACGAGAACATATTAACGACATCGCCTACGATTTTATTCGCATAAACGGTGCCCTTGAAGTCTCCATCTGTAGCGTAAACCGTACCCCGGAACTCTCCGTTGGTGGCATAAATCGTCCCGCGAACAGTCACGCCGTTAAACGTGGCATACCCGGATTTATTGATATGCCAGCCGACATTGCCGGTGCCGTCCCAGTTGCTGGACTGGATATAATTCCCGATTTTGCCGTTGTCGATGGAACCGTCCTGGATGAACACCGAGCGCAAAAACATCTGCCCGCCGGTCGCCGCAAACACCAGTTCCTGCCCGTTCGTCGTCGGGTTATAAACCGCGAAGGTATCGGCAGAAATCAGGAAGTTTGAGGCCCCTGTACCGTCAATGCCCAGCTGGATACCCGCGATGCGTTTAACACCGTTCGCCTCCACCTGGACTTTTACGCCCCACTGCGCGCTCAGCTTACCGTTGATATCAGCAACCGCCTCGCTGGTTGTCTGCACTGCTGCGTTGGTATCGCCAATTTCAGCCTTTACCTCCTGAATGCTGCTAGCCGTGGCGCTCTTCAGGTCTGCTGCAGCTTTGTCGATGCGCGTAATGGCGGCGGCGTTGGTCTGGCCGTTTTGCTCAACCGTGGACTTAAGCGTCGTGACCTGTTCGGCTACAGCGCTTGTGGCATCCGCGGCGGTCTTCCGGGTCTCGGTGATCTCGGCCATCGTTTTCGTTTCGCCAACGGCAAACGTGACGCGCTGATCAGAGAACGCCATGAAGCTGGCGAGCGCGTTACTGACACTACCGACAATACCGGCGTCGCGGCTGGCCGTGTTACCGTCCACATCCACTTTCAGGCTGTCGATACGGCGACCGAGCGCGCTGTCTGCATCCGTGCGGGCCGTGGTTTCCGTGCTGATGTCCGCCGTGTTCTGATCTGTTGTGGCTTTAACAGCAGCCAGCGCGGTAGTCTGCGCTTTGTTGTTATCGGCAACGGCTTTATCGATGCGCGTGATATCGCCGGTATTTTTCCCGACGGTGGTCTGCAGGCCCGACAGCGTTGTAGCCTGCGCCCCCTGCTCAGTCGTCAGCGTTGCCAGCTCCTGCGTCACGCTGGCTTTGTTGGCATTAACGGTCGATTCAAGCGCCGTCCGGGCCGTCACCTCCGCTTCCTGTGCCGTGATGCGCGCCTGGCGTTCGGTGTAGAGCAAGCCCGATGCCAGTTTTGACGGATCGTCACCGGTATAGCCGCCCCGGATCTGCGTCGCCAGCGTCTCGCGCGCTGTGGACTCCGCCTGGTCGCCAGCGACACGTGCTGTCGTTTCCTGCTGCAGCGCCGCCATACCTGCACCGGGCGTAGGCCGCCCGAGCGCCACCCAGTCAATCAGGTAGTAGTTCGTCGCATCCTGCCTGGTGGACAGATCCAGCCTGAACTGATTCATCGTGGCTTCAGTCAGCCAGGGGATATTGTCGAACTCAAGCGTGGCGATCCCGTTCGCGTCATAAGCAGGCTCGGCGACGGTGACCATATTAGTGTCGTTGAAGCCACCGGCACCCCGCCACCGCAGCTGCCCCGCCCAGCCCGGCGCCCCGAACTTCCTGATACGCAATTTAACGAAGCGATAGGACGAGGAGTTAACACCCAGTGAACCGGGAGACGCCACCCATGGATCGGTGGCATGGTTCGCCGGGCGGATCCACCCGTCAACAATCGTCGGGGTCCCGTTCCCGGTCCAGCCCTCTACTGTCGAATCGAAGTACCAGATTTTGGCCGGGTCGAACTGCGAACCGGTGCCAGCAGAAATCTGCCCAATCTGCTGCGCCAGTGACTCGGTGGTGGTCTGGATCGTCTGATTGACGTTGCTGATATCCGCGACGCGCTCGTTCTTTTCGGTCAGCAGCGCCTGGCCCTGAGCCGTTGCCTGATCGGAGATGGCTTTCTTGCGGTCCGTGACCTCCTGTGCCAGGCCCGCCTTGGTCGCCGCCGACTCTGTCGTAACTTTGCTGATGTCGTCGCGCGCTGACTGAATATCGTCGCTGAGATCGGCGATATCCGCGGTGAGTTCCTTATACGCGTCGGTCTGTTTGATCTGGTTGTCGATATCCACCAAGTAATCAGCTGCAACCGAGCTGCTGCTGCCCTGAATGAAGTCAGTCCATGCCGACTTATTGCCGGTGCGATCGACAAGCCGCGCACGGTACCAGAATCCTACCCCAGCCTTCAGGCCCAGTTGCTGATAAACATGCTGCGGATAGGGTACCCCGGCCAGCAAAAGCGGATTTGTGCCGGTCGATACAGTGGAATACTGGATCTCCGTCTGTAAGGTATCGCCGGTACCAGCCGGGAAATCCCAGTCCAGCTGTACGCCCCAGAGCAACGGCGTGGTACGGAAATTGGCGGGCTTTGGCACATCACCGGCCCGGCCCTTGAGATGCGTCAGCACTGAGGTGGCCCACAGGCTGGATGCGCCGCCAGCGTTAATCGCCCTGACACGCACCAG